>Ga0099822_1000767_pt1 | contig 33216 bp, 16 predicted proteins | sample CowpeawhiteBW_FD_76839 | JGI IMG/M metagenome (GOLD analysis project Ga0099822, IMG submission 76839) | Root nodule microbial communities of legume samples collected from California USA - Cow pea white BW | ecosystem: Host-associated > Plants > Roots > Nodule | place: USA: California | collected... | reverse complement strand
ATAAAGAACTTAATTAAAAAAAAAAACATAGAAAAACAAAATTAAAATAACCAAAAAATTTAACTAAAAAAAACAAAAAAAAAAAAAAAACACAATATAAATTAATATAAAGAAATTGTTGCACAACCTCTACAAGTCCACGTCTCCTATCAGTAGCACGGTGGATAATATGATCCTTGAGACTCAGCACTCTATTATGTGCACGTAAAGGAGGAGGACGCTTGTTTCTGGAGAAAGACATGGCTTTTGACACCCCATAATAAACTAGCCGAAAAAGGTTAAGTGGAATCCACAGCAATAACTTGAAAGGAAACAAAATTGAAAGTTTGATAAATTGGATCCAATCCTTCCGATGCCTGCTGAATTTGGTATTACTAGCTTCTGAGGTTCTAGAACTCTGAGATGCAGGAGTTGGAGGGTATTCAAGTCCATCACTATATATCTCACTATCGTCGTCTTCGGACGAGTATTCAAAGCTTGAATTGTCAGAATCCACAGAAAGATCATAGACAAACTGATTGAAAGAGGATACACCACTAGAAAACAGAAAACAAAAATCAGCGCCAAAAGCAATAATACCAGGAACGAACTAGCCACATTATTAAGCTGTAGAGTAAAGGTATTCATTTCAAAATAAGATAGAATGAATGATATAAACTCTAAATTTTCAAAGAATCAGAAAAACAAAACATTAAAAGAAAAGAATGTAGATTGTAAGGTACAAAAATGTAAAAGAAATAATAAAATACAGTACACATGTACAATATTTTTAATAAATAAGCACAACCCCAAATTTCTGATAGACTCGTATGTCTCACTAACACAATAACTAAAAGAATATCAAGTTTTATCCTTGTGTACTAACTCCTTGGCATAAATTATTTTCTAGTCTACCTAAGCTCATTCTCTGCCAATTCTCTAGCAACATTCAATGTCCTAAATTATTCATATGCTAATCCTTAAGTTTTTATTGTTCCTTCTAGTCTTGAGTTTAAAACTCTGAATCTTTAGTTCAGAAAATATAAAGCCTGAGTCGTTTCTTTCCGAATTTGGTTTTTTTCAATAATATAGTTATTTGCTACTTGCATTGTTTATGAATTCTTTTAGTAGCCAAGTGCTGTAGGCATGACCCAATTGACACCAGAATCATGGGAAGGTAAAGGGTAAATGCAACCTCAGAATGCATAGGTGCACCTTTTCTTAATTACCAGGGTGCATTCAATCACTTGGTAAATAACACAACAAAATCTATAATGGAAAATATAATAATATTGTAAAGAACATTAACAAACAAGTAATAATAATTGAACTAAAGGCTCTTGGCAAATAAATAGTGATTCTATTACTCCAAACCAATACTCAGAGTTCTAACTTAGCAACAGATAGAAGTATATAAAATCAACTAAGTGACAGTAGGAAAATTAAGAAAAAATCCACACAGAAATTACTGATGTTATAATGGCAACTTACTTCTCCATCCACCGTGGAAATCGTGGTCCACGGAAAGTTGGCCTGAGTTCCCAACCATGGATACCTTCAAGTATATTAGCTTTCCCGGGAAGGATTGCCAACAAAAGGGCAGATATTCCATTGATTAGCCTCACAATATTGTTTAAGGACTCATAAGTAAACGCCTTCACGGACCTGCACTAAAAACCAGATAAACATGTTCATCCTTTGCCAAGTGAAAACTGATTAATTCATTGAAATAGTTTTAGAATTCTGAAATCTCTGCCATAAAAAAAGAATCTGTTAAACTGATCAACACCTTAAGGCTGAATAAAAGTAACAATAAAACAGAACAATTTTCTGCAAAACATGTAGATTAACATTAAAACAACATTTACCCCCTTCCCCAGAAGAAAAAAAAGTTATAAGAGAAGCCAAAGGACTTAACCCTCTCCAACAAAAAAAAAAAATGATAAACATTGAACAGTAAAAAACGATACCAAACATCCTTGTGTAGGAGGATCAGCAGAATTACAGCCTTAGGGAAAGAAAAATCATGACCAAACGGAAACTATGACAACAAAGAAAACAAACATGTCCTTATCATTGAATCGTTTCCTCCAAAAAAAAAAAAGCATCATAATATGATTACATTAAACTCCACACACAGAAAAAATAAAATACAGGCACCCCCCATTTCATTAAAAAACATGGATAATCAACAACCATGATAATATATTCAAACCCAACATAGGTAAGTCAAATGTCCTCACTCTTTAGTTACAGCAAGAACATGATCAACCAGCCGTTGCATCATGGGGTTGTGTTTTTCCTTCCAAAGTTCGGTTATTTGTTGAAACTCTCCAAATCCAAAATACGCGGAAAATCGAGAAATTGGGCGATACCCAGAATCGAATCAAAATGAAAAATAACAAATTGGAAATAGATATTGGGAATGGATGGTCATGGAAGTTTGAAATCAGTGACCGACCGGTAACCCGATGAAAGGTTCTAAAATAAAACACCAAATCAGAGAACCTTTCCCCTACGAGATCGGTGGTTTCTTGCCGGGAGCCACGTGGACACCTTTGATTGGCAAATAGGTTTAGTGTGCTTTTTTGGATATTATTTTTGGTCTGGGGATCATGATTACACGTAAGGTGTGGGTCCCGAGAATTTATGTGGTGCTGCTATATTGCCCTGGTTTTATAGGAGAAGATATGAACCGTTGATCAAGTTTAATCGGTTATGTGTTGGACAGTTACGAGTGAAGTATAATCAATGATGCACCTGTTGCTTTGATTTGAAAGAAGAGACACGCGTTCTTTGCAAACGTTTTAATTTGACGGAAAAAGGTGAATAAATTTTTTACGTTTACTACATTATAATTAATAATTAATAATTAAATACATATAATTCATATATATTTTTCATCTTAAGATAAAATACGCTAGCTAGCATCCTCCAATCATATATTACCGTATTAAATTTTTAACTAACTATTTTATATATCATATCAACATTATCTTTTATGAATTAATTATGTAAAACTTTTATAATTAAGATCATGTGGAGCTCACAATATAACGTGATATTTTATCACCTTATTTTATCTTGATACAATTAACTATTTAGTGCATGTCATACGATTTATTTGGTTTTATTATTTTTAATACTCTTTTAGGATTTTTTTTTTAATGATAGATATAATAGGGTCATTATTTTATAATGTTGTAAGCAATTATTTTGTACACAATAGAATATAATTTTTTCTGTTGTATTATTTATTTGTTGTTGTTCTCGTATTTTTAAGTTGTGTTAGTTTTAAGATATGGGTTAATTTCACTATAACAAGTATCACTCTTATCATTATTACTATTATCAAATTATTATTATGTTATTTTTTTATTTTTATCACTATTATTATTATTAATATTAATGTTCTAATAAAAATCATCATCACTCTTCTTCTTCTTTTTCTTATTATTAATATTAATATTATTATTATTTTCATCATTAACTCATTATTACTATTATTGGTATCACAACTATAATCATTATCACTAACATCCTATTATCATCCCTTATCATTGTCACAAGCTCCTTACTACTATAATTTATTATCTAATTTTGAGTGTACATGAAATATTAAGCAAAACTAATTTTAACTTTATTTTAATCCCATGCTATTAATTAATTTTATTGTATCCTATCTTACTCATGCTCTCTATTAAATTAGGAGATAAATTCATAATGAGACAAGATAAGTCAAAAATTTTAAATTATAATAAATTTGAGCTTATTGAAAGGAGCAAAGCATTTTCGACAAGATCTACCTAAAATCAAGCATTTACTATTGTTGTCGTCGAAGCTCCACTTTACTATGTAACTTCATTTTTTTATGTTATAGTTCACACAATTATTTATTCCTTAATATTAAACAAAAGTGAATAAGCAAATACTTTTAATGGACGGAACTAAATCTAAAAATAAAAAATAGAGTCAATTTCGCACTCCGTTAAGTGGTGTTAGTTAGTCCTGAAGTTACGTTTAATTTCCTTTTACCAAACCAAACATTAATCATATGTTTGATGAAGAACTTAGCACAAAATAAACGTTTTCATTACGTGATTCATATGATGGGAAATTCTGAAAAGATGGATCAATGGACGGAGTCTTGAATCAACAATAAAGAAAAAGAGTTTGTTGCTTATACTCAATTGACCCAAGTATGTTGGATTATAGCGTCAAATAATAATACTCCATTACATGAAAAATTTTAGTTTTGGGAATATTAAAAAATTTAAGTCTAACAAAGTTGTTATAAAAACTGCGTCAAAAGGAAAATTGTAGTTAATGTTTTTCTTTTCTTCTGTTTGGTAGGAAATAAAAATTAAAAAATTTGACTTTTAGAAATTGTTTGTTTAATGAATTCTAAATTCAATTTTTTTCTTATTTATTTATTTTAATCTATTCATCGACATTCAAAAATCATATCAATTTATAATATATAAGTGCGTGTAAATCTTAATCTACAAATGAATTTTGTAAGATTGAATTAAATTTAAAATTCACTTCTTAACATGTGTAATAGTCATGTATTAGAGTTTATTCTAACGAAATTTATTTTTTGTTTAGTATATTGTTTTACCTTTTATCAAATCATCTATTAATGTTTATTCACATGTCGTTTGAAATGTATTTATCTCAACATAAGGATGTATCAAAAATCTTTCATCAATTATAAATAATGTTAACGATATATAAATTAGTAAAAAATGTATTTACAAATTAGTTTTGTATAATTAAGTTAGATTTAAAATAACTCCTAATTCACCTAAACATACCATAAAAATGATAGATGTATATATGAAAAGTAAAATTAAGAATTCATGTTAGCCTCCAATATTAGGGTTAGCAATTAGAGTTTAATGTGGCTATAGGTTGGTGGTATCATTAATACTTCATTCAAGCTAGCACAGATTGACTTTGTCTTACCTAATATAACCTATATTACACAATTTTTAAGTTAACTGTGTGAAATTAGAAAGAAAAAAAAGGTATACTGTAATTTTAATATTTTTTTCAATAATAATTATCATGGATATTCTGACTAATAAACAATTGATTGTTTTTAGTTTCTTCATTTAAGGATAAGTTTTGTTTTTATTCTTCAAAAAATAAATTATTTCTACGTCTATGTAATTAAAAAGGCAATTAAGTTAATATTTCTATTAATTTTTTTTTATCTATTTGTTATAAAATTTAAGAATCAAATGTAAAATTTAAATAAATTATTATGTAAATAACTTATAATTTATTAATCAAACAAGCGAAATTTATAATATTATTTAATTAAAGAGATTAAGACGATTTTTGTTTTCAAATCCAGTAGATTAAAATATCAAATTTAAAATATAGAGGTAAAAAATTTAAATATCTAGATGTATATTTAAGTAAAAATAAACAAATTCCAATTTATATTTTAGAAGAAAAAAAAAAAAGGAGAGATAAAGAGCTAAAAGGTAAAAGTAACATTGAATCCTTCGTTTTGTTCTCACAAGGACTTTAATATTTTAAATTCAAGTTTCTGATAATAATCGTTAAAGCAAATACCATATTCAAGTGTCTATTTTAAAATTTAATGTTATTATAGTTTTTTTTTTATTCTTATAAGTCATTTGAATAAGTTAAAAAAGGAGAATATATATGAATTGTTATTAATCTTGACTCCAAAGTAAAAAAGACATTGTAATATTTCAAAGTTTTATCTTAAAAGAACTTCTGGTAGATTAAAATTGTATAGTATCTCTTTTAAAAAGCTTTTTCAAAGTATACTAATAACATTAAATAACACAATTTTACCTTCTCTTAATGTTGAAAAATGATAGTTCATTGAATGGTGTATTTAGTCCAAAATTAGTCTCATAATGGTAAACAGAGATTTAAATCTACCACATTAAAAAATTATTTTGCTTGGAAGATAAAATTTCGAATTTTGATTTTATACTATTGTGTTATTTTTCTACTGTATTTTTATAATACACTGATTAATTATTATTTTGATGTTTTAAAATATATTTAAAAAATATTTAAAATACCAAAACAGTGTATTTTTAATATTCAACCGATAACAATAAAAAAATCAATAAAAAAATCTGAACTTTAAAATTTTTTATTTATATTTTACTAGAAGTTATAAGACAAAGTTTTCAACATATTCTTGCTATCATAAGGACTTACTGTTAAATTATAATAGATTATGACTCTTCAGAATGGGAATGTGAATGCAAAAACCTAAAAAAGTTAGGTATTGAATTCATGATGACCACATTCGTAAAGGGAAGATTTGGCTAACAAAGTAATTGATTTTTGTGGCAATTACAATGTATGCTCTATTAATTGTGACACAAACTTCAATTTTCTGAGTAAATTCTTCAGCCATACAATTCAAGCTAACTTCACCATTTTAGTTTGTGGCTTTCAGCATTTTACCAAAATTTCATGTCCGTTTCAATCCTCCATTATCACAAAGGCACAAAAACCTCAAAAAATTGGGATCTACACGTGTCACCATATTAGCTTGTAAAATCAAATTGAGTTTGCACCTTACAAAATTCTCTTGACCAATTTTTTATACCCTCTGCATCTCTTTCACACACCCAAAAAAATCAGTGAGGTAACGACAAAGACAACATTGGATTAATTATCTCACATTCTTGCTACCCTCCTATTGTTACAGGAGCTATTTGCTAAGTGTCAACAAAGAAACTCAAAGAGCAGCAATGGAAGCTGCATTAAGCACTGCACTTGCTCTTTCACCTAACCAAGTATTCAATGCAGTAAATCCTGGTACTATAGCATGTCCATTTTCTAACTATGTTCCATTTTTCTTTTTTCATCAGCATATTGCACTGTAACTGTTTGTTTATATTTCTGACATATTTTCCAAAATTATAGAAGGGTTCATTACTTTTTGTAATCGCAGGAGATAAAAATTTTGCTCTGAAATATTGCAAAGATCGTACTGTTGTAATGACAATGGCAGCCACTGGAATATTGGGAAAAGGTGGAGGGTTGGTTGAGAAGCCAACCATAGAGACTACAACACCTGGAAGGGAATCTGAATTTGATGTAAGGTAATACCAACATCTGGAACAGTAAGCACAGTTGAGAGGATTTTATTTTATCACTGTATGATTATGCTGAAGAATTGAAGAGACGTGTTGAAAATTCGTGTGTATGTCTGGATAAGTTTTCTTACAAGTGTTACCAAGTATTAGTTTGGTTTCTTAAAATGGTAGAACCCTTGCCTTAGCCTTCTGTGATAGATTAAGCCTTTAGCTGAGTTGTGTTGTTATGTTGAAGCCCCTGTTATGATGCATTCAAATATATTGTAAGAACAGAAAGGGGATTTTGGTGTAGTGTAATTAGGAAACTGTAACTCCTAGTTCAAGGTCAGAAATTTCCACTGTCAACACTCAACACAAATTATTATATTTTGGAATCAGTTTATCTAGCTAGATGCCACAGAGAAAATGTTTTTCCTCTGTTTTGTGACTTTTTCTCATTTCTAGTCTATATCTTCTTGTTTTCATTTGATTTTGTTTTAGAATTTACATTACTTTCTAATAATATTTAAACAATTTGAAAAACTATAGATGCTGCCTCTGAAGTACAAATTTGGACCCTTAATTTCCTACTGTTACTGGGAGTATGGAGTAGATTTTAAATTCCATAACTATCTTTCAGTTTAGCTAAACTACTACAGCAAGAACTGAAAACCACTGATGAAATGAAAGCATTACTGCATATCACATCAATACTAATGTTTGATTTCTGGAACTGATCTTGGTGGAAGATGAAATGCCAAAGTTGTGTCAATAGCAAATGTCCAAATTATGTTGATATCTTTGTTCAAGGTTTCTTTAGTTGTCTGCCATATTAGTTATGGTTATTTCACTGATAACAATTCAACTTTCAATTTCAATGGGTGGTTCAAACTAAATAGACAAGTAATCCATTTTCTGGAAACGCATTCAATCTTTCTGCCAGTGCTCACTCTTATCTTTCTTGTTTGTTCCTGTCTCATTTCATCAAATGTTTGAAACCAAAAGGGAATGATGAAATCTTTGATCACATGTTTTTCTACCAGGAAATCTCGGAAAACATCTCCACCATTTCGAGTTTTGCTGCACAATGACAACTTCAACAAGAGAGAATATGTTGTGCAAGTGTTGATGAAGGTGATACCTGGAATGACAATTGATAATGCAGTTAACATCATGCAGGAGGCACATCATAATGGATTAGCAGTGGTGATCACATGTGCTCAGGTGGATGCTGAAGACCACTGCATGCAACTGAGAGGAAACGGCCTTTTGAGCTCAATTGAGCCAGCTGATGGTGGTGGTTGCTGATAGAAAAACAGATCATTGGCATGTGCTTATTTTGGCCTAGTACTTTCTTGGTTGGGTCACAAATCATATCATATCTTACAAATTACTCAGTTCCATAATGTTCTTCTTTCCAATTCCGACCATTAATGATGTTTGTATAGAAAAGTAATGACTAGCTAAGGAAAGGGATGGTAGCAGCTACTTTGTACTTAATACAAGACATAAATTGCTACCAATGGGTTAGATTTAAAGCCTTATACTATATCATCACTCCCTACATTTCCACCTTCACCGAAGCAAGACTCTGATATAAGCAATATTCAGAACATAACATAAAATTTGGATTCAGATGGTTGGTTGAAACTCAAGTAAAAGTTGAAGCACCAATTGGTTATCTAGAATGCTTCATACCTAAAAGAATAAATATCACAGGGAATGAGCTTTAACTATAGCAGTGTTTGTTGGTGTCTTGAAAAGCATTTTAAATGTTCTAGTTTGCAGCATTAAAAACAAACAGATATTGCTGATATATTCATCAGCACAACATTGGCTGCTTCCAAAGTTATCCAGGTTAGTTGCAATCTAGAAAAAGTGAAAATATAATCATAGCTAGATAAAAGAAAATCTAGGAAGCAAGAATAGCAATGACACTGACATGCTTTTATGACCGATACAACAACCTCAACAACCAAGACAAATTTGAGGTATACATAAATTTGGTGTCTTCTAGATACTACAATTGCTTCTACATGACCGGTCGGACACTCTTCCTAGATCTTTTGGGTGTTTCGATCTTCAGGTTACCGGTCCTATGTTTGGCCAAGGGTTTCACCGGTGAAAACTAATACCAATGAAAGCTAAGCCGAACCACATAAGGTATTGATATCACTCTTAATCGAAAACTTTAAAGCAATGGGTTTATGGATCTTTATTCTTATATATTGCTCTACTTTATCATTTTTATCCAATATAGGACTTAGACTCACACTTGAATTTCTAACACTTCCTATAAATCAATGTTTCTTGGAACATTGACACGACAACTCTACTTGGATCAAAGCTTTGTTTACTGTTGAAGAACTTGTCTTAGAAATTTTGTATCTATGCAGTTTGACTTGATCAACCTTGTTTGATTCATAATATGACTTGGGCTGATCAGATTTTTGGGCTAAAGTAGCGCATTCAAGCATATTGGGCCAGAAACAATCTGAAACAAAAATCAAACAATGTCCTATTCTTGTACACACATGCAGAAACCACCTAGTGAAATATTAACGTTGTTATCATTTCTCTGTTCTCTAATTTTCTTAGCTCAAATACCTTTCACAATTGCAACTATTGTGTTTGAACATCCCTGGTAGTTACTATGTTAACATTAATGTGCTATGCAAGACAACTCACTCTAGCCTACTATACTCTATACACTTAAAATCGTGTTCGATTGAGTTTATTACCCTTAGATAAAATAAAATTGGTTCGTTGAAGGACTTTGATAAAAACATTTAAAGACACTGGCATTGCGTCTCATTTTCCTCACCAATTATATTTCCCTGAACGCAAGCTAAACTATAACCATCTTTTTTCCTAAAATAAACAACATAAAAACTAATCAAAAAAATACAATAGGTATATATTAACTAACAAACTTCCCTAGTTTTAGTTTGAGAGCATTGGAGTGGATAATGATACTGAAATTATGTAAAGGATTACCCCATCTGATGAAATACATTATATTAAACAATTCCTTTTGTAACGCACGTGTTACCAAGAAGGGTTAATAAGAAGTTATATTGACAATATAATTTATTTAAAGTTATTCTCGACATTCTTGTTAAACTATAATTTATCGATGCTAATATCAATTAAACAAGAAATATTAAAGTCATTTTGCAACTTGCCAACAAATATAATTTAATTACTGATTTTACTTCTCAATGGTACATATATTAACATATTATTCTTTGTTTACTCTCAACTTACCCTTTACCGATATATCTCCTAACTATGTTTCTGACACAGTTTTTAATCTTTTTTAAAAACATGTTCAATCCACTGATACTTTTTTAAACTTTTCTTTATTGAGTTATTTTTTTTCTTGTATGTGGGATTTTAGTTATATATATAGAAAATAAATAAGAGTAAACCTGAACCTTGTGCATGCACATAAAGACAAAAATGAGATATTAGAAATCTACCTGTCTATTTACAGTTTACAAGTATAATAATAATAATAATAATGCATAAGATGCATTACCAAACTCTTTTTCCCAATTTAATTTCCCATCCACCAACCAACAAAATCAATGAATGAAATGAAATGCAAGCACCTCTTTCTCCGTGCCTTCTTCTCCTTCTCTCACTCCAATAAAGCCAATCCAATCACCCTCTCTTCCTCCACACTCCTCACTCACTCTCACACCTTTTTTCTCTTTAAACAATGGCAAATTTTCTTCTCTCACTTTTCACCATTTTCACAATCCTCTCTCTCACCTCTTCTCGCACCATCACTACTCCTTCACACACCACCATTCTCAATATCTCTTCTTCCCTTCACCAAGCCCATCAAATCCTCTCCTTCAAACCCCAAAATGCTCTGCAACAACAAGCTTTAACTCAGCAACACCACCCCACTTCACCATCTTCGTCTTTCTTCTCCGTTCAGCTCCACTCAAGGGAAACCCTCGTCAATGAGCAACACCCAGATTACAAAACCCTAGTTTTGGCCCGACTCGCCCGCGACTCGGCACGAGTCAACTCGCTCGAGACCAGGCTTCAGCTCGCACTCTATGGCGTCAAAAGATCGGACCTTTTCCCTACCCAGACGGAGGTCCGCCTCGAAGACCTCTCCACGCCTGTCTCCTCCGGCACCTCCCAGGGAAGCGGCGAGTACTTCTCACGCGTCGGCGTCGGCCAGCCCGCAAAGCCCTTCTACATGGTGCTCGACACAGGCTCCGACGTGAACTGGCTCCAATGCAAACCCTGCTCAGATTGTTACCAACAGTCCGACCCGGTTTTCGACCCGACATCCTCCTCCTCGTACTACCCATTAACCTGCGACGCGCAGCAGTGCCAGGACCTTGAAATGTCGGCGTGCAAAAACGGTAGATGCGAATACCAAGTTTCCTACGGAGACGGGTCGTTCACCGTAGGCGAGTACGTCACCGAAACGGTGTCGTTCGGCGGGTCCGGGTCCGTTAATCGGGTCGCGCTCGGGTGCGGCCACGATAACGAGGGGCTGTTCGTCGGGGCTGCGGGGCTTCTCGGTCTCGGTGGTGGGCCGTTGTCATTAACCTCGCAAATCAAAGCGGCGTCGTTTTCGTACTGTTTAGTGGACCGCGACTCGGGTACATCGTCCACTCTTGAGTTCAACTCGCCTCGACCCAGTGACTCGGTCACCGCGCCGTTGCTGAAGAACCGCCAAGTGAACACGTTCTACTACGTGGAACTCACCGGATTTAGCGTCGGCGGCGAGATGGTCTCCATCCCACCGGACACTTTCGCCGTCGACCAGTCCGGCGTCGGCGGGGTGATCGTCGATTCCGGTACCGCCATAACTCGGTTGCAGACCCGGGCCTACAATGCCGTGCGCGACGCATTCAAGAGGATGACCCAGAACCTGCGTCCCGCGGAGGGCGTTGCGCTGTTCGACACTTGCTACGACCTGTCGTCCCTGCAGTCTGTGCGCGTGCCGACGGTGTCGCTTCACTTCTCCGGCGACAAGATATGGGCGCTTCCGGCGAAGAATTATCTGATTCCGGTGGACGGCGCCGGAACTTACTGTTTCGCGTTTGCGCCAACGTCGTCGTCTCTGTCGATCATAGGGAACGTGCAGCAGCAAGGGACACGTGTCAGTTTCGATCTAGCGAACTCTTTAGTCGGATTCTCTTCCAACAAGTGCTAGATCGTGTAATTTACCACTTTATCCTTATTGTTATTAATGTTATGAAAAAAAAAAAATAACATGAATAATAGATGATATATATAGTGATGGTAGGTTTGTATTATTAATTGGATTGTGTGGATCCAAAAGTAGCTGTTTTTAATTTAATGAGAATGAATACTCCATTCCATTACATGGGTTGTTTGTAAGATTGATGAAGTTCTTAGTTTTTTTTTTTTTTTTTCTCTCTTCACTCTTTTGTTCTGGTTTTTGAGTTTGGAGTCTTAGGTCAATGTTCATGTTTTTCCTCTGTTCTGTACTCTGTTGTGTTGGTTAAAGGCTTTGCATGTAGGGCACATGGCATACAAAATGTGACAGTGATGTGAGAACTTAACTTGTTATGTTTTTCTTATTTTATTTGGATAATGAAGGAGATTTAAGGATGTTTGTCTCTTTGATCTTTTTTTTAATTTTTTCTCCTTATTTATTTTAGGACATATTTAAGGTTTACAAAAAGAATTTGTATCAGCTTTTATGTAGATCGAGGTGAAATCATGCATGCATAATCTTATAATCTTTTCCTAATGAATATAATATAAATAAACCTATTATTATTGTGAAGGTTAAGGGAAGAGAAGAAGGGTAGCATACCTATTTGCAAAGGGTGAACATTAAAAAGTGGGGCAGAGGGTCCGTGATTGTAGGCCAAATAATGCATGGATGGTAGCAGTAAATAGGTTTGGTTCTGTCTACTTTAAACAGCTGGAATCCACTCTTATATTTCCCTATTTTCTATTTCTACCAAAGTATTTACCAATATTACTCATTACTATTTTTATTTATGATAATGATAATTTGTATTTATTTGTTGACTTTAATTAAAAGTATGATAAACGTATAAAATACGGATAATTTCATAGCATTATAATTATTTATGTTAAATATCAAATTAAATATTTATCTAAGATGATAATTTTGATCTACATAGATTAGAAATTAATTTGTTTAATAATACACAATTTTCTACATAAAATTCATAGGAAAAAACTTTCAATTTAACATTAAGTTTTGAAAAAAGAAACATTATCAATTAAATATATTGAACCCTATAACATTTTGTAAAAGTTACTCATTGTAATTCGATATTCCCTATAAAATAATATAACAAAATAAAATATTGGTTTTACACTTGTATTTGTTGTTTGAAGTAATGTATTGAATTCAAATTTTCTACATAAAGTAAATATGATATGATGTTCTACTAAAAATGATTATTTAAATTGAATTATTGAGGAAATTGATAGATAATTTATACCAAATAAATGAGATATTTAGGAAAATGTCATGTTGATATGTTATTGTCTTAGAAAAGGGTGGATGGAAGAAAAAAAATTTTGTATTTGTAAAATTGAAAGCAGTGGTTGGGGATGTTGAAGCACAGTGAAAGCAAAGAAGAGAGAGTTTGAGTTATGAAATCATGTCATTGAAAAAAATGGTTGAATGCAGGTTGGTCAACCACAAATGCTGCATAAAGTAAGTGCAATGCAAGTCCCAAAATCTCATACTTTACACACGTTACATGTTACATGTTGCACGTGTTGTGCCACTAATTGATAAAGCCTCATATATAATGGTTTTACAAGACAAAGATGTGTTTATTCCTATTCTTTTAACATTGTATTTTTATTAATATGAAATTTTTATCCATTATTGTTAAAAATTTTATATTGTTAAGACGAATTTACAAAATATAATTAGATACACACTTTATTTTACAAAGATTGAATTATATTTAAAATTTAATTATTAAGATGCTATCAGATCATATAAAACCTATTTTTTTAAAATTTATTATTTTAAAGATTTTACATCAATTATAAATAAAATAAATTTATAATATTTAAATGAATTCAAATCTGTTTATCGATTTTCTATGAAGTTAAATTAAACTTAAATTCTACCTTATAAAAGTAACTTAAAAATTTATAAAAGTAACTTAAAAATTTAAATGATTGTTTTTGATGAAATCTCTTAGGGTAATTATATTTTTCAGCCACTCAACCATTCAAGAGCTTACTGATTGATACGGTTTTAACTAAAGATTATAGTTCACTTTATGATGAAAAATCACTTTATATAACATGGGTTCATTACACAAAATCTATGAAGTCTTGGGACAGGAAAAAGTTTTGTATGTTGACCACTGATTACGCATTGGGATCATCCAAAGCGGTGTGAAAAAGGGAGGGTAAGTCAAAGAGGAAAAAGTGGGGTTCATTAAAATTTGATTTCAAAATCAAGCACTTCTCTTCATAAAGAGAATTTGATGAATTCCAACTACTAGGAGACTATTGTTGAATAGTATATTATTTTCTGTGAGCATAGTTGTTCTGTTCTATTCCCGAAACTATTTGAAAGTGACATGATATGGGCAATAATAGATTGTTCACACATCCAAGTCTTGATAAAGAACATGATTGAACCTTTTTACCTTCAACAAGTTTAAGAATACATTTGGCAATTTTTTTTTTTTTTATTTCTTTTAAATTAACCTAATGTATCCAACGTTCTTCTGAAGGAAATTGACTATTTCCTTTTTCAGAGTGAAGGTAAGGTGTGCACATGATCATTGAAAAAAAAATCATGGTGAAGAAGACAACAAAGCTTGCAAATATTTCTTTATTTTCTCTGATATGGTCAAAAAAGGAATGATATAATCTCAATTGAAGAGTTGAACTTACCATAAAATCAATGGAACAGTTAACGTGTGGAGGACTTTCTCATCAAATAACACAACAAACTTTCTTTGAAGTGTGGCTTCCAGAGCTAACAATCAAAGATGATTTTTTTTTTTTTAAACAAGAGAAAAATAAGTCATTTCATTTTTTTATCAATAAAAAAGATGAAATGGAGTTTAGTTCTGAGGTAATGTTAAAACACAGTCTTGTTTGTTTCCAATTCAATTCAGCCACTCTCAACTCGTGCTATATCTTTTTTCGGAATCATAACAATAGTTGTATTTATTTAAAATATATTTAATTTAATTTATTTAATGAAGTTTTTAACAATTTAATTGGTAAAATTTATTTGTATAAAAGTAACTGAAATTAAAATTTTACAGAAATTATTAACTAATCCAATAAAGCATATCCCATAATAATTTATTCTATAATTAGAGTACTAGAGAAGAGGTTTCTAAAATAAAACAATGTTGCATAACAAAAAAAAAATCGCCAAAACAAATCACGTGACGGTGCATTGCAAAATTTAATGACTTAAGCACTCATAATTGAAGCGACTTTTTATATAAATTTGTTAAATCTATATACTAATTTGAAGGCATAAGTTTGAGAAAAGGAACTAATTTTCAGTCCACACTTCTTCTTTCATGGGCCCGTCAACAACGACTTTATAGTGTTTTGTCGTGTACAAGAAAAGAAACAAAAAATCCTCTCTATTTCATTGCAACATTGTATAGAGTAAAACAACAGTCATATGTACAATACATTTGATAGTTGAATATTGACAATATGTTATCGTTTTGTCTGCAAAAATAAAGACCACTGAAAAGAGGTTGCATTCCGACCACATGCACCATTCAATTTGAGAAATCGATCACTGCAGAAGAAAACTGAGTTACAGTCCACGTGGAAGATCAACGTTTTTCTCTCCGACAAGGAATTCCTCTGGGCCATTGCTGCAGGAAAAGAGAAGGGTAAGAGTGGCTGAAATCCATCTATGATAGTTAGTTATAACAGTGAAATTAGTCATCACATATTTTTACCTAAGATAACTGAGAGCAGACATTCGGTAGAGACAGGTGAAGACCAATACATGCAATCCAATGGTATAAAAGAATGCGAAAGCTCGGGCATACCTGCAAGTGATTTTTTTATCAATTAACTTGTACGATAACCAAACTAAAGATACCAATTTCCTTAGTTTCAGCATGAGGATAACGATTAGACCAACTCTTATCTACATAATCAAGAAACCGTAGAAAAGAGAGTAATAAAGCAGCATCATACGAGACAACCAGGAATAAAGGTGAAGAGACAATGAGCACCACTTTTCTTCGGAAAAATATTAGGTATACTCAGTGGAATAAATTATTTGCAACTAGCAGATTCCCATGAAATAAGAACACTGGTAGAAAGTGCGCAAGACAAGAATACCATTGAGGTAAATAGACTATAACATCAATAAAATAACATACATATAAGAAAGGCTGTGTCAAGAATTGACCAGGGTAACCCTAAAAACTAAAAAGTGCAACCAGTTGGGCTGGGGAACTTGATCCAGAAATTCGAGGGAGTCAAAATAATTAAATTTACAATTTTATATTATATTATATATATATATATATATATATATATATAATTTAAATTTTCTTGTAAACATAAAAGACCATATACGACACCAACAGAATACGTAACGCGATCACATACCTTATATATATAATAAACAACATTAAATCGTTACAATTTTTCATTAATATTTTAATATAAAAAATATAGGTATATAAGTGGTTCTGAAAAGCTTGGGGGAGCCATGGCTCCTCTCTAGCCAATCATCATAGCTCCACCCCTGCTTGGGTCAGTAGAAAGAGGCATTGTTTTCGGCAGACAGAACCAGCAAGAAATTGGAGATTCGAAAGCATGAAAGCTAGCCTTCTCCAAAAATTAATGGTTGGTGAAAAAATTAAGACTTAAATATGCTTTCCTGCATACGACCGATTTTTATCTTGAATACCCAATAATTTTTTTTCCTTTAAATTGGATTCTTAATAAATTAAGAATTTTGATTTAAGTTCTTAGATGAAATATTAATTTGGTTCAATTCCTTGAAATATTTCTAAATTTCCCTTTTAATTCCTCAAGATTTTATTTATCACAACAATTGATATATTTTTCATTATGCGATGACGGAAAATGTTAATACAAGTGACAAAAGAAACTTACTCAAATCTTGTGACACGTTTGACAACTAAACAGTCACGTGGACCATGGAACTGATGAAAGAATCGAAAGAGACTTAACCAGAAACTTTGATTAAGTATTCAATTTGAAGGAAAATTGTATTGGATACTCAACAAAAATCGGTTATATATTGAAGAGCTGAAACATATTTAAGCCAACAATTAATGATGAGTTATGAGCTTGCAAGTCAATGCATTAGAAGAATTGAGAAATTTTTTTTCTCCATTATTTTGAAATCAAATAGTTTAATAAATAATTTAAGCAAAAGAAAACAGGAGCATTGGATAATTTCAAAAATATTGTAGAAGCATTAAGACATACTTGTTACCAAGGAGAAAACGCCCACTGCTGAGTGTAATTCGGTCCCTGAATCCCAACTCCTTGTATCTTTGATCCCTTTCCTAATTAAATGAAAATAGATGAAGCAGTTAATTAAAATTAAATAAAATTGATAATAGAACACAACAAAGGCAACGTTTACATATTTCTAACCAAATCACTTCTTTCATCCAATACCAATTTGCCCTCCCTTTTCTAGGTAAGGTTCAAAATGGGAGACGGAGATCTATGCATATAGAGAATCCAGTGTTTAATAGATCCAACAAGCAACAACAACTATTTAAATGCAGGTTTAACCGACAAAGTTTAGATTTTCAATCAAGGACATAATAGGTATCTTCCCTGTACCAAAGGCTAGTCACGTACAACTTTTTAATACTAGTAATACTACACCTGAAAACTCAAGCTATTTTACAAACAGTTATAAAGAAGTCACGTTTGATGGCAGTCACAACCTTAAAATAGATAGAACATTCATTCAAAGATTTTATTGTATGGTTTTAGGCTTTTAGTTATCTTGGACATATAGACATCAGAGTTTTAACATGTGTGTATTTCATTAAGGCAGTGAAGCCATGACACTAATACAAACTAATAATGATGCATGAGCCATCTTTTAAAATGCCGGGTTTCATTACATTAGTCAAGCTGGATTACCTTTTTCGAGAATGCAGCAAAAGGATTTATATCATCCTCATATATCTTCTTGTATTTTGATTCAACATCTGACGAGAAACCACTTTCAATATCTTCAGCATACTAAACAAAAATCACAAAAAAATCTCAAGTTCAGGGTAAAAGCTAAAAAACGATCTTGAAGAAAGAAACAAAATGATGCAAGCGCAGTTTAGAAAACCTTTTTCGAACCCCTTGAAACCACTTTCTCAATATTATAATCTTGAACATAACGCATCTTCCCATATAGTTTGACATTATCAGCTTTACTCTTTTCCAGTTCCACTGTTAATATCCCAATCTTCTCCTTCAATTGCCTTATTTCCTATTAAAAGCGAAAATTTCACCCAGGTCAACACTTGTTACACTGCCATATCCATAATCTAAAATTTGGTTTAAATAATGTTAGATATAAAGAAATAAAATAAATGAGGTAATATCAATTATATACATACCTCTTCTGTCTCTCGCAAGCGGTTCCTAAATCGATCTCTTTGATTACAAATCACTTTAAGCATTGAGCTCTGATCTTGGTCCAAGGATACTTGCCTTTGGTCTGTGTTCTGATAAACAAAGAGCCAATTTAAGAGTCCTTCAAATATTATTTTAAAGCACTTACATACAGAGGAATATTTGGGTGTATGATTAATCAATCACCACTTACTTATCCAGCAAAATAATTTTTCATTTTTTCCGACGTCTTAATCTTCTAATTGCAAAAATAAATATTTGTAGCTAAATGCATCATTAAAAAAACCAAAGAAAATAGATTGTATCATTAAACCATCTGTCTCAAAGCTTAAGCTGTAAAGAAAAAGTTAAATAATGGTGTACATCCCTTCAAAGCGTGCTAACTTGAAGCACATCTAATGTTCATCTAAGTTTGAATGGGAGAATGCGAATTATAAGAATCAATCTATCAATTGTCTGGTAAAAGAAGATTTCAACCACCCCATGAACTAGCTATCCCAAAAGCATAAGTTGGAAAAGGCTTGTGATGAATTTTGCTAATATCTCCAAGAGATGCATCTGAAATAAGAATTAAATTTATCCATTGTTCAGTACACTCAATTCCACTCCAGCCAACAAATCACTGATTAAGCCTTTTGGTTAGCCTAAAATAAACTAATGGTTGAGGCAGCATCTATTTCCAATTTCTGCATGCATGACATTAGTGTCTTTCAAGATTATTCTTTGAAAAGAAATAAAATCCAGAAAGAATGGAAGCACAAGAGAGGAATCTACCTCAGAGGCCTCAGCCCCTCCCGCATCTGAAAGATCCCAATCATCAAGGAAGTTGCCTTTACGATCTTTTGAATTGGAACTATATCCCTGTATCAAAAGAATTAAATGCATTATAAAAATAATAATTATCCTAATTTACAAATGCATATACAGACAAATAGAGATCAGAAAAAGAGAGCAATTCATATCCTAATCAAAGTGGGGGATATGTAAAAGTGGTGGCAGAGACAATTATTCAAAACCTTCAATATGTCATCTTCCAACTTCTGTATCAATTTTTGTTGTTCATTAACCTTTGTCGTAAGCTCTGCTATCTTTTCTTCAGCTGTTTCCAGTAAAGATGTTTTCTCAGAAAGTGAGACCTGAAATGGTAAAACTTCATCTGAATAATAAAGGTTTTTGAAATGCACAGCAAGAACACTTGTTATCATCTTAAAGAACATCCTTCTACATGATAGTGTTACTGAGTCCTTAACATGAACAATGCTCAAATGAAGGAAGTACAGAGGATCCTTTTGAAACTGGTCTTGTTTTCTTCAAAAAAAGGACATTGCTATGGTAGTTGATCATTTATTTCACCCTAATTTTTGCAAAGTTTTCTCTGTTTATAGGGGCAGGAAGACTGGGCATCCCATTGCTAAATAAATCACATTCTTACCTTCAACTGTGTTAGTTCATGTTCCATTTTACGGTTCTTATCAAGAAGAAGAAACTCCATCTTGCTCATCTCTTCCCCACTTGTAGCCACTTCCCAGTCTTCAGCTTCAATTGAATTATATCCCACTGCCTGCATGTATAGCTCACAAGGAGGTATAAAAATAGTGAAGTTACAAGAGGTAACCAAAATAATAAATAAGAGAATGCAAGAAACACTAACACCACCTGCAAAATTTTCACTTTCTTTCGCAGATCATCAACTGTTTTTTCTGTAGGCCTTGCTTGAAGTTCCTTCTTCATCTCCTCAAGAGCAGCCTCCTACATTATGAAAAGACATAAAAAAGTGAGTTAGCTCCAAAAATAATTTAGAGACTCAAATTAGCAGACATGTATTGTAACTGTTCATACTACGAGATAATGGCTTTAGATATACATAACAAATGCTTGTAAATCACGGTATCATACACAAAGAAAGTTTCACAAAGGAAGAGCACTATCAAGTTGCATTTTTATATCTCAAATAATGGAAAAGAAATATTCATCATCAAAGTGAAAGTTCACAGACCTACATGCCAAACCACAATTTGAATTGAGAATTTTGTGACTGGAATAGTTAAAAAGTAGTTTCAGAGTCTCATGAACATGAAAGAACAAAACTATGTGCCATGAAATGATGCAGATGGAATTGCTAATATATCAACTGAAATGCATTTACTGTGGAACTTGTACAATTTGAAACAATATATTGGATCAAAATATGTGCTTATTCGTAAACCACAATTAACTTAACATGAATTCAAATATCATTAAGTAGATCTGATGTAGACTTTTGCAAACCATAATATTACCTTTTCATTGAGCATTGCAGTAAGTTTCTTGACATCATTCATGTGTTCCTCTCTTTCATTAGATAAGGTTGTTTCAATATTGTGTAGTTCCAAGTTCAATTCAGAGATTTGCTTTTCTTTGGCATTTAAAGAATTCTCAAGTGCACTAGTTGAGTCAAAACTATCACTGCAAAAATAAAAACAAACAATAATCTGAAGAGTGTTATCCAGTGTAAAAGGTAAGAAATTAGAAGAATTTGAGCAGTATCAATGAGTGAGTATGCATATATGAATATAGGATCAGATAGACAGAAAGAGAAAATAAGTCAAGTAGCTATGCCCACTGAATAACTTTTTGTACGACTAATAGGTTGAAGTGTCCAGGTAATCGCTTCTGTTAACAGAAAGAGATAAAACCAAAGGTGAAGAATGCAGTTTGCTTCGCTTGCTCTGCTCTGAATTTTATCAAGTGGGTTTGTTTTACAAGCTTTTAAACCTGAACAAAATAATTAAAATAATAACACATAAAGCTAAAAATACCAAATTAGAATCATAAGAGTAACAGAAACAGTGCTATATATCCAACAACTTCTGGTTTGTTGCTTAGCATATTCATAGAATTGTGATAATTTTACTCATTTTGGAACAAGCAGCTGCAACTTTCACTTTGTTCCAAGAAATAGCAAATTGATCATAAAAATAAAACTGGATTTCTTGATGAAAACATGGATTTGAACAATTTCAACTAAGTTTGCCTTTACTAATCATGTTTGGAAGAACGAAGACCAAAGGATCTTTGGAGAAAATGCAGAGCAGAAATGTTACTGAACTTAGAAGGGACAGTAAAGATGGATCGTGTACTTACAACATATTGCTTTTGTTTAAGGTAAAACTTACATACGGTTCAATAGCTGCTATTTTTTTTAATTACACTAGGCGCTTCACCTTGTTAAAATGTAGGGAAAGCTTTACATTAAAGAATTATACATATTACCAAGGTGAAATTCCAATTCTAATTAGAGAAGAGTACAAATCACATCCATAGAACTGTAACTTCTGTTCTTGTTTAGCTACCAATGAAAATAATGTTTATGTACAATTTGGAAGTTAGAAACTTGAAATGCAGATAATATTGATTTTAGAAAAAAGAATAATAAATAGAAAACAAAGAGGACTGCCATACCTATTCTTAGTTTCAGTACCTTCATTTGCTGTTTGTAACTGAGATCGGAGAAGCCCCTGCATAGACAAAGAAGTATCACAAGAATAAACCGTAAGTCTAATTGAATGTAAAATTGCATCAGCACTCAGCAGATTGAGACAATGAAACTCATCCAATTCTCTTCCTCTCTACCCTAATTGATACCAAACAAGGGACCAATCCTTTTGTTCCCCTGTTCCTTCCTCTCCCATCCAAAGTTTGCATATCCAAAGAGCCTTAGTCATTTTAAGATTTGATCATGAGCTAGTAATAACTATCCCTACATTAAAGACCCAAGAAATTCCTGAACAAATAAAACTGTTCCTTTAGCATGACAATTACAAATTATATTTAGCTTACAGTCAATGATAGCGTTAGCATATAATATAATGTAGTAATTCAATACTTTATGCCTGGTGGGAAGAAAACTGTTAGCGAGACCAGAACAGTATAGAATATTGAGGGGTAGGTTGTAAAAGAAATTTAAAGTTGATTATAAAGGATATTAAATGAACTTTAGAAAGGAAAATAATTTTCTTTTGAACTTTCAACAATAACAACAACTACCAACCCTTATAAGAGTTGGAATCTGTTACGATGGTGAATGAAGAAGCCCAGTCCAGCAGGCCCAAAAGGGTCTTCTAACAGAATCATGGCTCTGAATGTGTTTATTATGGATAAAAGCATAACAGTGGTTCCAGAATATTATTATGATATTATGCAGCTGGCAACTTGCTAGGATAAATTCTGTTAGAATGAGGCATTGACTACTATATAACCTGTGTACTCTAATATTATGAGATATGCTGAATATAATCTGAGAATTCCTTCTCTTCTCTAGTTTAGGAGGCTCCTCTGTCCTCAAATTCAGAGACCTTATTTCAATCAGGATCCCTACAAGAATCAATTAATAGTTGAATAACCAAACACAGGGAATAGTTAAAGGATTTAGTGTTAAGACGCCATCTCCCTTGGTTACCAATATATTTTTTCTTGTTCCACTTTTGAGTATAGAAGAACTCTGAAGGGAATGGGATTCAGAGCAAAGTAGTCTAACCAGTTATGGAATTAGTAATAGTTGTTAATATTAGCAAGTATCAGTTACAGAACTGGTTTATTTGTTAGCATAACTAATAGGATGGGAATGAAAGGAGAAAACATTGAGAAGTGTTGGTATTGAAAAACAGAAAAATAGTTCAGATGTGAAAGCAAAAAAAGGGAACCCCTTTGTCAATGGGAAACCCTAAGAAGGAGATTTCTACCTTTCATTCTAAACTTAAATTCTGCATTGTGGGTTTGTAAGAGACTCCCCGCTATGTAATTAAGATGTATATGGAGCATGAATTGATTGCAGCAGTGACATTTTTTGAAGGATAAAAGCAACAAACAGTTACAACCCACCAGAGCACCTAATGTGAAAAAAAAAAAGAATACAAAAAAAACTCAAGCCTTATCTCACTAGGAAAAGTTTGCACCTTAGATCAAACTCTGCCACTATGCTCTATAAAACCTATTACTAGGCTCTATAAAATCTATTTTTTCAAAAGAACAATTAAATAGATCTAAAGGAAGTGCACTATACTATTTCATACCTTCTAAAACAAAAAGATAGAAAGCAGCAAAAATTGAAGAATTTGATCAAACGGGATAGATCCAAGGAAGTGCACCATACTATTTCATAACTTCTAAAACAAATAAAGAGAAAGCAGCAAAATTTGAAAAAAAGTTTATCAAACAGGTAAACACATATACAAAAAATCATACTTCACAATCAAATTATCGAAATAAAAGATGGTAAATTTCACCTTCTCTCTTTCTAAACTAAGAAGCGTTGTTTGTGCACGCTCCACTTCATCCATTAGAATTGTAACCTCCGATTGCTTAGCTGCCCTCTCTTCCTCTGTAGTTTTCAAGAACACAGGAGAATCATGGTCTTAATATTAGATAATATCAGGAGAATCACGGTCTTAACTCTTAATCCGCAGATTATAAAGTAATGAAAGAACAAATGTTACAGATTCCAGTGAAGTATACAACTAAAATTGCAGTGAAAACTATTAGATTACCAGATTGGGCACGGAGTTCAAACAACTGGTTTTGAGCAATTTCATGCAATTTCTGCATATTAGAAACACTGTCTTTGGCATGCTGCAACTGGTCTTGTAGTGCTTGTTCCCTGCATAAAAAAAGAGATCATCATACTAGGTAATCAAAGCAGAGGACACTTCTGATACAGTAGTAATAGTCAGTCTGTACAGAACAAGAGGGACAAACTAATGGGAACCTAGGTATTTCATATTTGAATGTAGAAAGAGAGGAATAATTCCAAATAGCATAAACAGAACTTACAAAACATGGACTCTCCCTCACTCACAGAAAACTGAAAGCTAACGAAAACGTACACACAGAAAGGAATAAAAAAAGAAAGTCAAGGTCATGCAAGAGACCTTAACATCCATCCAATGTCACAATAGGTCCTTCTTTGCCCCTCCTTTTCCCTGTCAGACCTTCTTATACTTCACACGATTAACAAATTTTGTTTCTTCCTCCCACCTTGCCATGTGTACAAGTAGTACTTGGAGCCAGTGTTTATTTGGCTCACACATGGTGCGATCCCATACCTCCCCTCTCTTCTTTCAATGGTCCCGTAATGCAATTGTTGCATGTACTAAACTGAACAAACAAACAATTCTCCATAGCAGAAAAGATTGTAGGATACCTTTCTTTCAGAACTTCCAGTGTTTTCTGGTTTTCTTCGGCCAGACTCCGTTGTTTAATCTCCACAATTTCTTTCACTTTCTCTTCCATCTAATACACATAAATTCAAATGACTAATTAAAAATCATGAAAGAAAACTAGGTTTAATTTGTAATTGAAATTTAAAGATATTGGGGATCTAGAGCACTCCAAAACAGATTGAAAGGAACTTTATCAATTTGATGGTAGGGAGTTGAATTCAGTTATGTTAAGATAATAAACCGGCGTGAAACATGCAAATGCATCCCAAATTCACTTGTTTGCACCATATATGCAAAATTCATGAGAAATCTTTTTACTGAAAAATAGGGTACAAAATCAGCAACTTGGTAAGTCCTACTTTGCCCCTTTTCCAATAGATTTAAGGAAAGTTGTAGGATACAGTATTAGATAAAACACATGTAAAGCAATCTTTAGTCAATACTATACCTGTAGTTACTGTACCCCTTAGTTTATTCATCCTTATATTATTAAGAAATTAAATTAGACAAGGAACATGGATAAAGGATTAGGATTTAGAGATTTAATATATTAAAAACCATTGTTGTGCTTTCACCTAAAAGCTTTTGGGAGAATTGTTTCATAACAGAAATGAAAACAGGCGGTCAAATAGGATCCTGAAAAACACACCAGTTGATACAAGATTGGGAACAGGAGGCAACAAATAAAAGCATCAACAGTTGTTCTCCTCTAGAAATGAAAGGAACTGCTACATTACGTAACCATATACAACAGTATCAGAAGCATTAATAACCTGTTGCTCTAATTGCCTATTTCTCTCCTCAAGTCTTCGTATTGTAGCCTGCTGATTTTTCAAGTGAGTTGCCTCTGTTCTGAACTCCTCAAGCTCCACTTTCATTTTCCGGTTTTCAGATTCAAGTTCAGATAACTTGAGATCTTGCTCCTGTACAATGAAAACATATCAGAACATGAACAAGCATACGTAAACATGCACATCCTTCACACATAAAACATAAGTGCCAATGCACAAAAGCATTGTACCTACAAGTTAGCAAGCAATAAAAATGGATCTGTTATTGCATAATAAATTAATGACGGAGGCCTAAGTTGATAATCTTTAAATATACAAACTAAGAAAGTATGGTTGCCAAACTCTCTGAAAGTCAAAATATGATAATGCGTTAATTAAAGCAATAATGAGCTGAACAAAAAAGATATACTGGAAACAGAATATTGTCTCAGCATAGATTTGATGGCAAGGAAACACCGCTAAAGTTGCATGCATTCCAAGATGGAAGGACCAGTGCTCATTGTTAAAAAAAGCATTATTACATCAGTATCTCTATATCAGAGAATCATACACTCATTATACATAACTAACTCAAGAATGTATATGCAATTCATCCAGTAATACTACACAAGTTCTTTCACATACGAACACAATAAAAAATAAAAAGAACGAGGAACGTAAGCTAAATCCTAGAACTCACAGCAATCGATACAAGAGCTGGATAAGGATCGGGAGCTTCATAGAGCTTTTGATAGATGTTGAGAAAAGCATTTTCTCCAAACTTGGCTCTCTTAGTAAGATTATCAACCTCTTCCTGGTACCCCTTAAGCAAGGAACTGAACAAACTTAACTTATCCTCCGGGGAAGCCTTTTTGAAATCTGTAAGAAGTATAATATGTAGTTTCTCAACAAACGACAAAGAAAAAAAAAAAAAACAGAGCATGAAAAAGCAGAGTGCAGCAGTGCTCCTTCCGTTGTTCCAATTTTAGTGAAAACATGCCCGAAGATGTAAATATACATTATCCAAGGTGAACTGTGAACTTTGAAGCTTAAATCAAATGCTGATTTCGTAACAAAGATCAATAATAATTCTACTAAATACGTTTCTAGCACAATTCGGAAACAGAAACGAAAACACTAACTGCTCATACCTCTAGTGTTCTCTGCAAGCTTGCGTCGATTTTTCTGACTGTTCTCCTGATTCTCCGCAATTCGAAGCCCTTGCTCATCCAATACTGTTTTCTCCTTCTCCAACTCAAAATCTGAAAAGAAGAAAAATAAAGTCCCGAAACAATAGTAATTGAAACAATGCGGCAACGCATCATAGATTAGAGACAGCCAAGTCAATTGCCGCACACAGAAACACAGACTAAGAAGAAAGCTATGAATATCAATGGGAAACTGGAAAGAGCGAAATGAGAAGAATCAGCGAAACGTGGAAGTGAAGTTTCGATGATACCTTTCCAGAAGGCGGAGACGACGGAGATCGGAGAAGAGGATGGAGGAGCGGTGGATTTGTCCCTCTCGGGTCCGGATCCGGATCCACCTAATGGAGCCTCCATTTTGTGGTGCAGTGTCTGAATTGGTTGAAGAAATTGTGTTATAGTTTCTTCTTCTCTTTTTCGTGTCTCGGTTTCGGGTTTTGTATTCGCCTAACCGGAAAACTCTTATGTGCTGAGTAATGTGGAATCAGAAAAACGGATCTGAATGTGTTGCAAAGTTAATTAAATTAAGTGATATTAGCTTAAGCTTAATACCTTTTATTCATGTTTTGTTTGGTCAATAACCAGTGATTTAGCTGGGTTAATAATTAATTTGTATCATTGTTATCAATTTTTTTCATTATCCATGAGTAATTTTTACATTTACAGGTTCAATTTTGAAGGAGACAGGTTCTTCCTTGTAATCGTTGGGCCGAGTCGGTACTCTGGGCTTTGGGCCCCCGCGCCGCTCAATTTTTGGGTATTTGTTAATTTGTCTGTTTATTTATTTTAGGACAAACTTTTATGACTTAATTAGTTAAATCTAGAATTCCTAAAGTTTGAGGTGAACTTAAAATAAATTAAAAGTGTTTTTTTAGTAATAAGTAAAATATTTGAGGATTATAATTTTTTTTTCAAAACTGTTCCCAGCCTTTAAAAATGAATTTGAGATATTAAATTTTTTTACAAAATAAAAAAATTAGGATTTATTTTCTAATTTTGAAGCGTAAAACCGTTGATTGTTGTGTTGGGAAATGGAAAAAGAATAAAAGAATTGCCAAGAGAATTTTACACAAAAAGCTATATTAATATTTAATTCATAGTTTTATTAGATAAGTAATCGTGAATTTATCGATAAACAAAAACATTGGTACAGGTAATATTCAAAGTCTGGTAAGTAAACTGGTTCCGTTATCAACTCCAATGAAGAAAAAAAGAAAATGGTCAATATGATATTGGAATTGACTTTTACTTCAATTGTATAAATAATTATACGAATTGTAGATTAAGTTTGACAAAACATTTAATCCAAATTGTTGATGGAATTAGTTTATCCGAATTTGACAAGGTATTTTAATAAATTTTAGTTTGTTTTACTAAATCATTGTATTAACATTTTAAAATAACTTACCTAAATCAAACTTGTGTTTTATTCTCTTACTCATTAAAATGAAATCTTAATGTACACTTTTTTTTTTTAACAATTTATTTAACTTCTTCAGATTATTTCTTTATTGTTGCATTATGGATTTAATGTTTGAATTTTTTACTATCGTTTAATTGTTATTTTTTGTATTTTTTTCAAAACATAATTGAGAAATGGTAACTGTTTTAATTTATAATAAAGAATAAATTTATACGGAAACATTACTTGGACATTAATTTATATAAAGTTAACCATTTCAATCACAAGAAAATAGTAAAATTAACATAATTAAATGTTTAACTCTACGAAAAACCCATGATCCGGTAAACAATATATTTGGGTACAGCAAAGGGAGACGCATTACATCTAATTAATTTTTCTGTTTTACTTTTTTGAGTTGATACTAGAAAAGAAAGAAGAAGTAATTTCTAGACAAAAAAATAAAAAAATAGTCTCTCGTAAATGATTCTAACTAATATCAAAAGAGAAATAACGAAAAATTACAATAATATAAAGTTCTCGACAACTTATAAATGAAAGACATGAATTTCAAAATATTAATATTTTCAAAATTTTATTTTTAAGTGAAACTTAACATTATTTATTTTAAATAATTTAATTAATCGTAACAAATTATACAATTTCAAGTTAATATCTCTCAAACCTTTTAAGGAAAATAGACATATATTTGATATAAAAATTTTCACATTTTAACTTTGATGTTAAATTTGAAATCATCTCATTTTTAGTAATTCAATTACTATCATAAATGTGATTAATTTTTTTATTCATTTTTTACCTAATCAACATATTTTCCAATTCATCCCATTTAAGATGTTAACTTATAGCATATAGGATAAACTAATTGGCTAATTTTAATAATTTCATTCTCTAAAATATGAGTAGGATTCATTTATTACAAAAGTAATTATTCTTAATCTCAATATTCCATCTTATTAATGATCATATATACACATCAATAATATTTCATATCAAAACAACAATGTCTCTTTCTCTCTCCCTCTCATGAATTGTATCTTATTAAATATCACAATTCTCTATCATCTTTATTATTGTATACAACTTATTGAAACAATCTTTCCATCTTTTTCATTGTCAAAATATAACTGTTGTTAAATTAATAATAAAATAAATTGTTTTAATTGATGAGTATACTTCTTTCTTAAAAATTATACTCAATTATGAATTCTTTACATAAAAAAATTATTCCTTGCATAAGTATATAAGTATATATCTCAAATATCTCGATTTTAAAAATAGTTATCTAAACATATCAATTTTTACTTTGTTTTCTTTTTCAAGAGAGGAACTAAATAAAAAATAATGTTATCCCAATACTCGATAAGAAAAAAAAGAGTTTATATATCAATTAAATTAATTTCATTATTTACTTTTATTATTATTATTATGAAAAAGAAAGATTTTTTTTGAAGTATATAAATTATTCTTTTTATATAAAAATATTATTAATGTGACCTTATAAAATTCATTGAAACGTTATAAGAATACAACATTAAATGTATTTTTATTTATTAGACTTTAACGTGAAACCAAAATTCATTTTTATTTTAAACTTTGATCCCCTTAAATGTTAAAAATAAATAAATTTAGTCAAAAAAAATTTAATTATGTTAAATATTTTTAAGTGAACATCAATATTTGAGTTATTTAAACAACTTGATATATATAATCCAATTCAAATGTAGACCTTGAACTAAACAAAAGCTCAATACCATTCGATTAAAATAATCATAATTATCTTGAAGTAAAAAAATTCAATACCACTTGATTAAAATAATTATAATTATTTAGTTTTAAAACCTGAGATAAAAAATGTATCAAAAATTTGGGACAGAAATGAATTATATTTTCGCATTCAAATTTAAAAATAAAAAACATAGTTAATTCTAAACTGTAAAATAAAATGTTAACATCAAGAGTAATTCATTTTAGTTATTTTGAAATAAATGAATAGTTCTTCATTCATATATACATAATCTGCTTCTATTTTCACTTATCATAAAAAACTCTAAATAATTTTAAAAATACTATTAGTAAAAATATTGATTCAATTCAACATAATTAATTTATTTAAAAATATCTATAATATATCATCGAAAATTCCAAATACTAATGTAATATTGAATTAACGTAAGATGAAGGAAGTATTGTGTCGCATCCCTTATCTCCTTTCACACTCCCTCTGTCCAACTCATCAGTCAACACTAGGCAGTCTCTATACCCATTGCGACGCCAGGAGAAGCAGAAGAAGAAGACGACGATGGATCCATCCCTAGTCTCGAAGGTTCACCCCTATGTCCCACTCGATTTGCACCTACCCGATTACTCTCCCTGCTTACTTTCCATGTCCAACATCCTCGTCGTCTTCGCCTTCTCCTCGTTGCTCATCGTCTCTCTCATCTGGGTTTTCTCAGGTTTCCACTCTTTCTTCTCTGCTTTTCAAAACCCACAATGTTATTTCAATTGTGTTTCTTGACAGATTTTAAAGCTGCGTCTAGGGTATGTGTATGGTGAGGTTTTTGTGACTTTAATTGGTCACAATTTTTTTAAAATTAAAAACCCTTTGTTCGAAACTTTTCATTTCCGCTAAAGTTGGAGTATTGAGTGTTGGGTGCTTTTCAAAATTTGATTTTGAATGTTACTGAGAGACTGCTGGTTAGATGTTTCACATGTTTCAAGTGCTGCAATATGTGTGATTGAAATGAAAAGACTGCTTTTTTATCCTCTTTTTGATCGTAAGTATCCAGGATTAAAACAATATGTCAAACATTTGCTTCTATGTTAGCATTGCTGTATCTTCCAATTTTGATTTGTTTCTGTAAAACATTTTGCTTGTGTCTTCCAAATCTTAATTTGCATCTTTCAAACATCTGCTTCTCAGTGTAGTGTCTTCCAGTCTTGATTTGCATCTGTCAAACATTTGCTTCTATGTGCAGTGACTTCCAATCTTGATTTGCATATGTCAAATCCAACATTTGCTTCTCTGTGCATTGTCTTCCAATCTTGATTTGCATCTGTCAAACATTTGTTCATCTGTGCAGTGTCTTCCAATCTATTTGCATCTGTCAAACATTGTTTCTCTAGGTTACAAATGTGCAGTGTCTTCCAAATCTGTGAAACATTTGAATAGATCTGTTTTCTTTTTTGTTTTCCAATCTTGATTTGCATTGCTATGCATCTGATTTATTGTTTAATAATATGTCAGTATAATACAATCCAAAAGCAGTTGTTTCCAGTTAACCGTGTATTGTCTCTGAAACTATTTATAGTCCTTGATTGTCAAACCCACCTGCATGATGACTAACTGTGTAGTAGAACAAAATTATATGTGATTTTGATGAAGATTTACAACAAAAGTTTTATCTGAGTAATCCAAGTAATACAGATTTGTCATGCATTTGGAGAGAACAGTACCAGATGCAGTTAAAAAGTTGCATCTAAGTTTTGTCCTGACCAACAAGGACATTTGAGAGTATAATGTATTAGAGAGTGAAATTGATATGAGTGGTATGTTTAGGATGTCCGTGCTTTCCAATATGATTGTTATTTGAATTTCTGTGATCAAATTGTGGGAATGGTGATAGTAGGTTTTCTGTTTGTATTTTGATGATTTTGTATTTTGTTCAGGAGGTTTTAAGAAAAGCAAAGTTGACAGGGTGCTGATGTGCTGGTGGGCCTTCACAGGCCTTACACACATGATTCTTGAGGGTTATTTTGTTTTCTCACCTGAGTTCTTCAAGGATAAGAGTGGCTTCTACCTGGCTGAAGTTTGTAAGTTTCTTTAGCATTTAGCAGAAATGTATAGACATTGAAATTTGGATTTCCCTTCAAGGTATTTGCATTCTTTTAGCTGATGAAAGTTTTTGAATGAACAGGGAAGGAATATAGCAAAGGGGATTCAAGGTATGCAGGAAGGGATGCAGGGGTGGTTACTGTTGAAGGAATAACAGCTGTTTTGGAGGGTCCAGCTAGCCTCCTAGCAGTGTAAGTTGAACTTAAAGAACAAAAGACTGTAATAAGATAACTATAGTTGTGACACTGTTGGAATTCTCATTACCTAATTGACTATTGACTGATTTATGTTTTCAATAACTTTTAATAAACAAACTCTTGTTGCTGTGGTGAGTTTAACATTGGATTGAATATCTTATCTGCTCTTGTTTTTCATTTCCCATTGTTTGTATGTGATGACAGATATGCAATAGCTACAGGAAAGTCATATAGCTATATTCTTCAGTTTGCCATTTCTCTGGGTCAATTATATGGAACTGCTGTCTATTATATCACAGCTATTTTGGAAGGTGATAATTTTTCTAGCAACACATTTTACTATTATGCATATTATATCGGAGCAAATGCATCTTGGATTGTAATACCCTCTATAGTTGCCGTCCGTTGTTGGAAGAAGATCTGTGCAGCATTTCGACCTCAAGGAGGCCAGACGAAAAGGCCTAAAACTCATTGATGCAGACCTTTGAGTTCTAGGATAGCATTGTTGTAAGAATTATGTGAATTGATTATCCGGAACTACACGTGTAATTTGAGGAGGTGGTGTTTTATGTTTTGAACAATTATTTCTGAAACATTGGTGTGAAATGTTTGGTTGAACATGGCAACACATAGACATTTGTGTAATTTTTATTTAGAATTTGATAGTCTTTAATCAGATTCGACATCCAGCAAATCCTAGTCTTGATTCAACCATCTCAAGCTTCCTAAGAAGATACTATATTCTTTTCATAGATTACCTATATGCATGAGCTATGAGAAATTTTATTACATCCTTATTAGGGTGTTTTCTTATATATATATATATATATATATATATATATATATATATATATATATATATATATATATATATATTTTTTATATATATATTTTTTT
>Ga0099822_1000762_pt1 | contig 33253 bp, 7 predicted proteins | sample CowpeawhiteBW_FD_76839 | JGI IMG/M metagenome (GOLD analysis project Ga0099822, IMG submission 76839) | Root nodule microbial communities of legume samples collected from California USA - Cow pea white BW | ecosystem: Host-associated > Plants > Roots > Nodule | place: USA: California | collected... | reverse complement strand
TGAAGAATTAATAGTTATAATTTATTTATAAATATATATATATATATATATATATATATATATATATATATATATATATATTGTATATATTGAACTTCCATCACCTGATGCTATTTTTTTAGTACCGAAAATATTGAACATTTTTTGCACCATGCATCAACCTTTGAAGACAATAAGTGGGATACTTGGTTAATTAGTACACTTTTCCTGTATACAATTCTAAAAAAATGTATACTTAATACTTAAAATAACTAGTTAAATCTTTCAGAAACAAACCTTAAAAAAAATCAAACATTATTTATTGTATAAGTTGTTTCTTTTTAATTTCTTTCGTACACTTTTGGTATAATAGTTTCTTGAAGGTGTTTACTATAAATTCGCTTCTCTTTCTTGAATAATGATATGTTGATAACTTTTTTCTCATTTATAGTAAAATAGCATTAAATTTATAATCATTATATTAGTATAATGAAGTTGTCAAAACATTAGATAAAAAATAAGAATTCTCAAAATAACATTAATCTTTTTCAACTGAAGTCGGGTCCAGATTTGTAATCACAATTTTGCTTGTATGTGATGTGGGTTAGGATCATTAAAAAAAATTGTACATTATTTTTGTTGTTGTAAAATTGGGGTATGATAACGCAGTCAAAAAGTGTTTGCAGAAGAGAACTTTCACATTATATTGCTATTAGGATTTGACATATCTTGAAAAATATTGCATTTTCTTTCAGATTTTGGCATATCTTGCAAGCAACCATTTTTCCTTAATAATATGCAAATTTTCCTCCAAAGAAAGCAGCAGAAAAATAGGTCACGATAAAAGGATAAATATTCTCCATGAGGATGTACTCATTAGATATTTAGAGTCTTTGATTATTTATAAAAGAAAAACTTTTATCACAGTTAAAATGTTATTACTAAAGAATAGCATCTTCACCTAACAATAATAAGAAATAAACTTTAAATTTAATTAAAAATGTCTTATAAATCTAATTCAACTTTTGTAAGGAATGAAGTTAAGATTTTATTTGTTAGGTAATAATTCAATTTCCACAGCCATATCATCAGTTTTGATAACTAACCAAGCTTTGTACTCTCTTATTGGGTTTGAACAATACAGAAAGCACACACGGACGAAAGAAATAAATGAAATTGAATTATAGAATATTCTATATATAGAGAACACATATTTTCCAACCTACTCCACAAAGTTTAACATAACAGTGTACAAGAGTTTCCTTATCCTCTGTGTTCTTCACAAGACTATAATGATTTTGGGCCGAAACATTAAATCTCTATGTGCACAATAGCAAGGATTTTGACAATGAGTAAACTAAAACCATATACTACCTAATTCAATTGTTCTTTCCTTTTGTACTAGGTGGTCTACTGATGCAAAAGCTAGCATGGAAACACATCTGGTGTTGGAAAACAAAACAACATGGATGAGATCTGACAGAATCAGAGTAGAGTTCTGTAACACTTCTAATGAATGAAGAAAAATTGTCTCGCAGGTTAATGTAGCTATCACATATTCTATACTTAGCTAACAGAGCTCTGCCAAATGCAAAAATTTAAAAAGATGAAACTTATGGGAACTCCATAACAAAGTTAATATGCGCAAATGAAGTAGTGAGTAAAGAAGATCAACCAGAAAATATGAAAACTGAGAAATTAAAACAAGTGAAAGATGGGAACGAACAGTTTAGTGCATCCTTGTTTATAGGCAATCTGTGATCAGAGATCCAAATGGGGATCTCACCCTATCTCAGGTAAATTTAAATCCTGTGATCGTATATATTTACTTACATACCCAAAATAACACATTGTTAAAGCTAAGCTTTCCCTCTACTGTGCTAATGATCACAACAATTTTGAACCAAATAGCTGGAACGAACAACCTTATTACAAACAGAATAATTCTCTTGAGGATGTTCATATTTCTGATCTGAGCATCACTCTGAGAGCGAATTATCTTTCATGCAGGTTAAAGATCAAGTATTTTACTCACTCAGTGTTCCACATCTGCAATGCTGTTCACCAACAAAAACTCCATTAGTCTTATGCAGAAGATAGAAGAACAGACTCTGCAAATGAGGAAGATCCATTATTAGTTGCTCCCTTTATCTTTAGGATAGAAGTAACCAAATTGTAAATCTCAACATTCTCAAAAGATGGTATCTTCTTCCCTCTAGCAAACTGAGGACCATGTCCAATGAAAATGGTCCTCATGGAGAAAACCGCATTGTCGTAACCGTGAGAGCCACCACACTCTTGGCGCTTCGTTCTCTTCTGCTCAACCTTGAAACCTTCCTCAATCAACCCAATTATCGGTGCAATTCGATCACTCGCTGAATAATGAAGCCGACTAGGAAGATTCTCCTTCAAATACACCTTCAAAAACTTGCCATTCTGAACATTCCCCGAGCTCAACGCTTCATTCATTTTAGCAACAACATCCGATGCATCGTGACCAGAAGGAGGACGAATAGCAAGCACAGGAGTATGTGTCACAACCCAATCTTTCTGAACATCAATCCAAGGAGCCAAATCATCAAGGAAAATCAATTTCTTATCACAAGTACCAACCATTCCATGATCACCAACCATAATAATGGTAACATCATCAAAAACCCCTCTTTGCTCCAAACCCCGAATCAACCTCCCCATCATGCTGTCAATCCTGGCAACAGCCTCAGTGATCTCAGGATCATCAGCACCAACCTTATGACCCTGATGATCAGGGTCCTCAAAATAAAGGGTCATGAAATCAGGAATCTGGTGACTAGGCAAATCAAAATACCCCAAAACCGTATCAACCCTTTCCTCAAACGAAACAGAAGCATTATACTGGCGACAGTAATCGAAAGGGCAAGTCCAAAGACCCTTTTTTACCTCAGAGCCAGGCCAGAAATAAGTTGAAGCCTTTAATCCATTGTTGACCACAGTTTCCCAAAGGGGTTCCCCAAGCCACCACTTGGGGTCATGGCTTCCCATGTAAAAGGCGTCCCCAGAAAGTGGATCGCTGAAGTGGTTATTGATTATGCCATGGTAAGCAGGGTAGAGGCCAGTGACGATGGAATAATGGTTAGGGAAAGTGAGAGAGGGAAAAACCGGAATCAAACCGGCTTCTGCTTCGGTTCCGTTAGCGATCAAACGGGAAATGTGGGGTGTCGGTGCTTTGAATTGGTAACCGAATCGAAAGCCGTCCGAGGAAACTAAAAGGATAACGGGGCGGTTGAGTTTGGAGAGAGGGCGAGCGAGGAGAGAAGGGGTGTGAGCGGTGGAAGAGATTGGTGGGTTCGAAGAGAAGTAGAGAAAGGCGAAGGCGAAGGATGTTGATAGGGCAATGCAAGTGATGATGATGAGAGTGATGAAGAGGGGTTTGGAGGAAGACGAAGATGAAGATGGAGAAGAAGAGTCGGAAGAATCTGTGCTGAAAGAGAGAAGAGCTTTTGATGAAGGTGAGTCTTGGTCGTCTTGGTCTTGGGTTGGGAGTGGTGTGGGCTTTGTGGAAGTCAATGCAGACAAGGGATTGGAACCCATGTTCGATGGAGTTGTTTTAAGTGATTTTGCTGGTTCTTCCGAGGTTTTGGTTATGGGAGTTTGGAAGAGAAAGAGAGAGAAGCAAGTTGTTAAGGTGGAAGAGAAAGAGAAAGAGGGTTGAGTGAGATCCAATTAAGGATAGAAAAGACGAAGAAGGTTGAGTAGAATTTGCAGGTTGAAGAGACAAAGACAAAGACTAAGGTGATTGGTTGTTCGTTGTCTTGTTTGGTGCACTCGTTTACAAGATGCGGAGTAATTAAGGAAACGCCGCGTGTTGTGTGTGGGTAATCATATTTTTTCAAGAACTACTCTTACTCTCACATTAATATTATTATTATTACATTATATTTTTTAAAATATAGTCAAACTCATCCTAAACTTAAGTAGGTTAGAAGTCTCCTTATGATAAATCTAATTTGAGGACCCGAAAATATATTTAATTTTTTTTGAAATTTCATAAAATTGTATACTCAATTAAATATTTGTAAAATAACAATTAACAAAATCAAATAAAAATTTTGAATTGAAGAAACAAAAAATAATTCTAAAATTAGAAGGAACATAAATATATTTAAACCTAAATAAAATCTATCAATATTCGTACCATATACAAAGGATTGATTTGAGTTAGTTGGAGTTTGGTAAACTTTGTTTAATAGTTAAAACAGAACTAACTCATTAGAGTCCGTTTATAAGGTGAGGATCGAGGTAACGTAACATAGGATATTATAACTTCAACTTTATTATTTTATCATGGTATAACCTCAAAAATTAGAATTTAATGTTTATGTATTATTGGTTTAAAATATTAATCCCCTTATCATATTGTACAAATTCTTTATACATTGTACATGGCCCTTTTTTTTAAAAAAAAAAAAACCTAAATTATTCTGATTAAGGTTTTGTTTGTACAAGTTGGATACCAAGGAAAAAAAGAAGATAGCGTGTATATACTATACCAAGAGCATTAATTAATAATGTCCATTCCAATAACTGAAAACTCCAAGTCAGATCAATTAATAGAGGAAGTAATTTTATAGAGTGGTCCCAGCTTTATAAGAAGAGAAAAGATATTTTGTGAGAAAAAAGTGATAATTACGTGAGAAATAGCAAAAATGAGGAATGATTTGAGTTCAAATTTTCTGTCAAAATTTTGTTAATTTTTTTTAATTAAGTTTTTAAAATGTGTTGATAATTTTTTTATCGGTTAAAAGAGTTGAGCTTGGAACTTTTGTCGTTATTTCTTTATTGAAATTAATTTTATAACTCAAATACTCAAATATTGGTAATCCACCCCTTCTTTATATCAAAATAATTTTATAACTCTGACATAATGGTGGTTATTAGCTTTTTTAATATATTTTGAAACAATGATCTTCATTAATATATTTTTAAAGTTCAATTGAAAATCCAAAAAATCATTTTAGTTTTAGAAGAGGAGATTGACTTCATCATTGTTACAAATATTCTCTTATATTGTTTTCTTGTGGTCCTCTACTTCAATTAACCGCAATAGATTTCATTTCAAACATTTACTTCTCATGTTAAACATTATGTTGTGTTTTCCCTTAATTTAACTTTTTGTCTATATGAATATAATTTTAATAGCATCTTAAAAATACCAGGTAAAAATAGGCATTTTTTACCTCTATTTTATGGGTTAAATATGTTTTTGGTCCCTTAACTTTCAGTAAATTTTGAAATTAATCTATTTTGAAACTTTGGATCAATTTAGTTCTTCATCTTTTAAAATATGTGGATTTAGTTCTTTTAATCAAATTTTGTTAAGTTTATTTAACATCTCAAACATGTTTCATACTAGTATTTGACTTAACATTAAAGCAAAAATGTGTCAAAGAGTATAAATAACTCAAATACAATCCTGAAATGCGTACGAAACATCAAATAAACCTAACAAAATTTGATTAAAATGACTAAATTCATGTATTTCAAAAGATGAATAATTAAATTGATCTAAAATTTCAAAATGGACTAATTTCGAAATTTAAGGACAAAAACATATTTAATCCTTATTTTATCTTTGAAAAAAAAATTATAAGAGTTAACAAAACTATATGGCTTGATTACAAGGTCAGAAAAGTAAATCAGTGGAACGGAAATAATGGTTTGGGAGTAGTTATAAAAGAAAAATTAGATATAAAGAGGATATACTCATGATTTTTATATATTTATTTACAAATGTAAATATCTTTTTTTTTCTTCATTTTTAATTTCTCATTATTACAATCTCAATTTAAGAAAAAGTTATAAAGATCAAAATAAAAATAAAAAATTCATAGCATCAAAATTTGGGAAAATAAAAGCAAAAACAGCCAAAATTATGAACACCAATATAAAAATAACCTTATATAAAAGCAATTAAATAACTACTTTAAGTTAAATTTATAAAAAAATTAGATATTGAATTCTTATATAAAAACTTTCAAGATCTTCAAGATGATTAAGACATATTTCAATTTTTTTCTTATTACAAAAGAAAATTATTGTGAATTTAAAAAAGAAATACTTAAGATATTAGGATATTAAGGTAAGATATATCATTAGAAAAAAAAAATTAATAAAAATATTATATATTATGTGACAATCTTTCTGAAATTCAATTTTTCACACGAATTTCACTAATGTTTATGACATTTTTTCTTCTAATAGTTAGATCTTATAACGGATCTAATGAAACAAATGTAACTTCCTGATTCCATAAAAATAAAATAGATGAAAGACAAAAAAATCCTACAAACAAAATGCATAACAGAAGTATAATTTAGACTATAATAAATTATAAAGAAATTAAAAATTTCAATTTTATAAGCTAAGGATGATAACTCTACATTTCAGCATGCAAAGGAATCATATAGAATGTAACGTGAGTTAATACATGAGATGAGCATGAAATAAATGAAAAGAACTAGAAGGAGATATTGCAAGGTAATAGAAGAATGGAATATAAGTATTAACGGAAAGAATGGAGCTTAAATTACACGAGCACATTCAGCAGAGTCGCATATTATAACAGCAGTGTCGTTGTGTATTCGGCTTGCTAACTCTGGCTGAACCTTGAGATATTCTGTCCTCACAAATGATGCGGCTTGAGTTGCAAGGTGAGCCTCCACAAATGCAATGCAACACCCTCTAAACCCAGCACCACTGAACCGCGCTCCCAATACACCAGGAGCTCTCAAAAGGATCTCATACAGCTGAATCAGTGGTTCACACCCTTACCAGACAACATCATCATTACTTTGTTATTTTCATTATCATCATTTTGAACACACAAATAACAGTTACTAAAATCTCAATGACTACAATATTCAATCCAAGAATGACAATGTTAAAAGTTAAGCATCAAGTAAAATAAACTATTTGAGATTCTCCAATCTTATAATTTCTTCTGTTGAATTAAACTCTACTGTTCTGTTATACTTAAATCCAAAAAAATGACTAGGTGAGCTAGTTATACAAAGTTGTTAGATTAAAGTTCGATGGATAATATCTTTCATTTTTATTATGTGCTCAACAACAAAATATAAAAATATTATTTTACAAGTATTAAGTCTCGACAGACACAAACACTTTGTCTAGCCAAAGAAACACAAGCATTTTGTTTATATGCTTAGTCTGATTTTTTGCTTGGATAGACAATTAATATATTTCATCTGGCAGATGAAAAGTCTGAAACATTTCATAATATACATTAAATACTTATAAATGGTTATTTTTATGTGTGCAGAGCCTTTTCGTTTCTTACAAGAGTATCTCCCTTTGAAATGTCTAGTCCTTTTAAGAACACATCTAAACAGCTTTTCAGAAAAAGAGGAATGTTAGTCTTACAAAGACATAATGCAATATGAAAAGAATAATGCATTTGTGTGCTCAAACGTGGACAAGCACAAGACGAAGAAGAAGAACGACTCTAAAAGGATTTGCAGAAACTTTTCTTCTCAACGTTTATAAAGAAGATCTCATGAAAAGAAAGGTTGACAACTACAAAAATCATAATGAGAACTTTAGAGCTCTTAAATCTTTAACAATCCTTAAGCCATCTCTTTGTGAGCAAGAATAGTGTTTGCTTTCAAAGCAACCTAAAAGAGTGTTTATCATCTTGTATTTTTCTGAGAATGCCACTTTCTTAGTTAGCAAACCTTGTGATCTTTTAGATCACACCTCTTTCTTTACCAAAGTGTTCAACTAGAAGTAGCTTACTTGTGCTTAACTAGACGTGGTTGTGACAAAAAAATACTTATTGTTTCAACCATAAGTCACTGGGTCCAAAGAATACTTAGTTTTAGTTAGGAATGATTCTGTTTAAAACAATACTGTATTTAGTTAAAAGTGACTTGGTCTAAATAATATTATTCAATGTTTAACCAAAAGGAATTGGGTCTAAATAATACTTGTCTTTGTATCTTGCTTTTGTTGGTGAAACTTGATCATGTTAATAAAAAAATGGACATAGTTTATTATCAGACAAACCAATATAGAAATTCCTTGTATAAATCTCTTTTAATATATATAATTCAACACTCTCTTCTTGTGTATTACTTTTTGTTTTATACAAAGTGAAAACACAATATCAATCATATGATTATCCTCTACACCTACCCAGAACTACAAACATTTTAACGTATCACTTTTCATCCCCCAACTAACACCAACATTACATTAAAATTTTCAATTGATTTAAATCAAAGCTGGTGAGAAATTGTTCATGATGTATTTGATGAAACTATCATATTCCTCTAACAATTCAGCTAAGCTTTTATTTTGGAGAACTATAATAGAAAATAAATAGTGCATTTCAGAGAATTTAGACTGAGTAATTAATTTCCATCATGTACGAAGCTTGGTAGAAAAGCAATAAAAAAATATTTTACAGGAAAATATCGAACAATATAGCAGGAAAGAGCAGATTAGGGCCATATACTTCAAGAGTATTCGAAACAACATTTTTTTTTTGTGTAAAAAGTTATTATAGTGGTTTCCAACCTCAAATTTTAATTTTTTCATAATTATTTAGGGCTATATACTCAGAATATTGGGAAGTTGAAAAAATTGCATAAGAAATATGTTTTTCTATCCGATTTTATCACACTCTCATATTAGAAGAAAAAGAAGATGGAATTTCAAAACATTCCAAAAATGAATTTCGGGATGTAGGTTATACCGCATTCATAATTTTGAATGGAACTCCGACCAGAAGCTGAAATAAGCATTCCAAAATCTTTTAACTTGCCCAACGACCAAGCCTCGAGTCCTGTGTGAAAAATTAAATAAATTACATTATAGCAACAAGGGTTAATTGAGAAGGGCATTGGCCCTCAAGATGGAATTTATCAAAGCAATTCAACTAAATATACCTTTCATAACACGCATATTCTCTGAGAAATAATGCTCTGCTCTTTTGGCTAGATTTGGTTCTAATTTGTGCTGGACAAAGAAAATGTAAGACTCCTTGATTATGCTAAAATCATATATGGGATTCGAATTATAGCATATGAAAGAAGCATTAAACATCAGTAAATAAGCTGGAACAAGTTAACAGGTTAAATTAACTGGCAGAGTAAGAAAATGTATGATACTTCCCAACAAATGTTGATATAACATGCATAAATTTATCTGCACTTGAACATTCAAAATGCCAAAACTTCGAAGCATGACATCTGTAAGAAATATTCCTTCTCCTCTTTGTAATATTTTTTCCTTTTCAGTTATTTATAACAGTCACCGTTCGGCTGTAACGACAAACTCACTCTATCTAAAAGATTTACAGTCCTCACATATAACTGCCAAAGTGTCATACAGTTATAAATGATCTCGTTTGACATTAGTCGATGGTTACTTTTTTGCAAATATCTACAGTGATAATTCTTTACCAAGGCCACGGATGTTATTTTTGTTCAAAATCGGTCAGAATTTCGTTCTAATATCGATTGGAGTAAACTTATCGATTTAACATACCAATGCTTCATACCTTATGAGCCTCGTAAACTTCTGGATCAACTGCACAGTGGAAAAGACAGAAAATAAATAAGATAAGTTAGCTTTTCGATAAAATATATAACTAGGTTCGCATGTGAGAAGGAAAGATACTGGCCATTGGATAGGATAGGCTCGGTTCTGTAATCTCCAGATGCTCTGCAGAATATAAACCAAGTGTAAACTTCGTGAGCCATGGTTATCTCACCAAAATCATACACACCAATTTAGTCTATTTGTTAATCGGTTTCTAAGGACCAAAACCTTAATCATAAGAAACTGTATGAACCTACACCCAATGAGTAAAAACTACACGGACAAAATTTAAAACTCTAGATTGATTTGCATGAAAACAAAAAAAATGATGTTCAGGCTTAATTCATTTATTTAAATGAGCCAAGTTTGAAGTTTGAGCGTGGCTTGTTTGTAAAAATTAAAATCAGTTTGCTTAGCTCCTTCTATAATTATTTTTCTTCTCTTTATCAAATATCTCTTGAAATGTTAATCACAATAAGTGAAACATTATTATCTTGCTAATGTATTTGTTAAATTCCAGGAAAGAGAAAAACATTGAGTTGAAAGAAATGAATATAACAAAGATATAATTGGGAATAAATAAAAAAATTCTTAATAATACATATATAATCAACTCCTTATTTCTATAATTATAACAGTCTTATTAGTTCTTATTGGAATTAAATTTTCCATCATTCATCTTTTAATAGACTGAGAAAAAGTGACGCAATACATTGGGTAAGGTGAATGCATGCAGCCTTGCTACACAAAACAGACTGTTCAAGGATTTGAACCCTTGAATTTCGGGTCACAGGGCAGCAACTAATTCTGCCAATGCCAAGGCTCTTCCTCATCTTATAATAAACTAAACTGATGCAAACTCGACAATATCTAAATTTATATGACAGATCTAGTTGATATTAGGAGAAAAAGATATTTTATCCACTTCGGTAATTAACTACTTCCATCCTCTAGTTCAGTTTATTGTCACCCTTTAAAGCTGACATTCAGCGACAGTTCTCAAGACACTAAATTTTAGAAATGTCTTAAATATTTTGAAATGCATGTAAAGTAAAGACAAGTTCTTATTTGTTAAAATAACCCCCGAAAACAATAATAAACGTTTAAGAGAAGAAGATAACTTACTCAAGAAGAATTTTTGCAGCCTCTCGACACTCTCCAACTCGCTTGTTATATCCAGGGCTACTCGTCAAAGCTTGCTTCAGACCAGAAAGTGCAACCAATATACTGGTTGCCTTCGGTTGCTCACTCTCCTTGTATTCTAGAACCTTTGGTTGGTAGACAAGCTTATAATCTTTGGTCTGCATGTTGCCAAACTAACGCATGAAATAGAGAAATGACAATGACAACAGAAACAACAATGTTACGTGCAAGTAAAATGCATTTCTTCACAGGAAAGTTTACAGTCTCTGATGTTATATATTAAAAAGCAAGTGATCCAACTAGTTAAGACGACGTGTATACAAGAAATAAGAGAGAATGAAAAGAATCAAGTCCTGCAGCAGGCTTTTAGTGCTGCAAAGCATGCGCTGCAAAGCATGCACCAAATCTGTCAATGACTGATATCTGCTAGAAAACCTAGCTGCCACCCTAAGTGGAGTATCTTTTTCCAACCATATTTTTTCTATCTACAAGACTAAAACCCGAGAACTTATTTAAGGAATCTGAGTTTAGTTTCACTTGGACCAACAAGTTAATTGCTAAGAATATGCTTGCTGAAATTAGGTAGAGACAGAAGAAGAGAACAAATAGAGATTCAGAATGATATTTGCAGTATGTCTAAAATGTGAAGGCGAGGGTAGACAATTTATAGTGCCTATATATAGTCCTACCATTGCATTAGAAAAAAAGCATGGGAAATAAGATAAGATAATAGATGAATACAACGAATAGGAAGACAATTATTTACAAATAAAGTTGTTAATTAATAAGTGTACTAATATGTAATTGTATTAATTACCCTAACATATCCACCTACCTCAAGTACACATGGTCAAATTTGGCAGATGGCCTATAGGGCAAACAACATTTGGGATCTGTGACAGGGGACCACTATATCTGGGAATGAGATGAAGCCAGACTGCATTTGGAATATGCGATAGAGTAAGACTGCATCTAGGATCGGGCCAATCTAAGGAATGACAGGAATATACGAGAAAAGACGGGTTAGAATGGATCCAATGTGTGAAATCATACGTTGAAACAGAACCAACATGACGAGGACCATCTAAAAAATTTAACAAAATTGCATAAATAGAAGCTAGAACAGAACTAGTCTACAGTAAACTGAAAACAAAATCTATCAGCAAAAAAACATAATGAAATTGAATTATTGAATCCATTTGCGGAAAGAAGCTAGAACTCGTGAGCATGTACAACAAATACAAACCTTGGCCTTGTGTTTGGACAAGGAATCTCAACAATTCCGAGAAATTATATACATAGCACTTGAATTACTTATAATTGAATTCTTTTCATCTCCTAAATAATTTCTTTGGATGGAATAAATGAAATATCTTAGATTTCAAGTTTATTGTTTGGATAAAGCAATTTAATACCTATTTTAAGAAAAACTTAACTCTATCCTTGAACCCGAGTTAGCTTGACCGTCAATACAGGAAGACTCGTCTCGATTTTCGGTCCCAGTCACCTCTAGTACATTCAAGTCAGGCCGACTAGGCTCAACCTTTAGTTTGAGTTGACCTTTAGTCTGAGTTGACTCGTCTCGACCTGAAACTGAGATCAATTGATTTCAACCTTCAAGTGACTCGACTTGACTTTCAGCCCGAGCCAACACGATTCAAACTTCAACACAGACCAACTCTACTTGATCATCGACGTAGCCCAGCTCAGCTCAACCTTCGGTCCAAGTCGACTCGGCTCAACCTTTATCCCAGGTCAATTTTTGGCTTGGGCCGACATAGCTCGACTTTCAGCTTGGGCTGACCCGGCTCGACTTTTCGCCCGAGATGATTCGGCTCGACTTTCGGCCTGGGCCGACTCGAATGGACCTTCGGTCCAAACCGACTCGGCTCAACCTGAGCCAACTTTGCCCAACCTTTTTCTCGGGTTGGTTCGGCTCAACCTTCAACCCAAGTTGACTTAGCTTGACCTTCAGCCTCGCTAACTCGACTTGACCTTCGACCCGAGTTGACTTACCTTGACTATCGACTCGGGTCGACTCAACTAAACCTTGGACATGAGTGGACTCGGCTCGACCTTGAGCCTAGGTCAACTCGGCTCGACCTTCAACCCGAGCTGACTTAGCTTGACTATCAGCCCAGGTTGACTCAACTCAACCTTCGACACAAGTTGACTCGACTCGATCTTGAGCCTCGACTCGACCTTTGGTTTATACCAAATCGGCTTGACCTTTAGTTTATGCCAAATCAACTTGACCTTCGGCTTACGCTAAATCAACTTGACTTTCGGCCTGTGCTGACCTGGCTCGACCTACAGTCCAATCAACCTAACTCAACCTTTGGCCCACACCTTCCCGACTTGACCTTCGCCTCGAGCCAATTCATCTTGAACTTGAGCCGTGGTGAAATCAATTTGACTTTCAACCTAGGTTGACTATATTGACCCTTCAGCCCGATCCAACTCAACTGAGCTTTTAGCCAAGGTTGACTTGACCGAGCCTTGAGCCTGAGACAACTCAGCTCGACCTTCGTGAATGGAATGAGATTGGAGTGAGAAGGACTAGAATCTCAAATTTCTTATACTTTTGACGGTATTTGAAATTTTTCTATTTTATTGATTTGAAATACCTTCCAAAATTCCTTATATTTGAATTTCTTTATAATTTACTTTATCCAAACAAATCATTTTAGTGTAAAATATTCTAAATTCTTCAAATAAATGAATTATCCTTCTAAATTACTTCATCCAAAAATTCTAAATTCTTCAAATAAATGAATTAACTTTCTAAATTACCTCATCCAAACACAACGTGAGACTATTCTCAAGGTATGGGTTTGACAAAAATCAAGTTCTATGAAATCAACACAATGGAATGGAAAAACTATTCTCGAGGTGGATTCCATATTTCTAATACTTTGAACTTGTTGGAACTAAAGGAGGAAAGGAGGGAAAGAGGAAGACATTTGTAGACAATTTATTACAAGTCTATCATACTAATTACTTGTTTTGAATACACTAATAACATGAATATAAGATGGATGTGAAGGAAATCCATGGGTCACTAATACTGTGGTCTATGACTAAGAAATTAAAAAGAAAAAAATTATTTTTTATTTTATTTTCATAAAACAGCTAAAAATGACAAGCTTAATATCTTAGAAAAGTTTTTATAAAGTTTTATGGTAAACAACTGTAATCAAAATCAACAAAACAACCAGGTATTTACAACATAAAAGCTATCCAGCTTATCCTTATCCAAGGGATACTGCACTCCAAACCAAAACATGTTTTCATGTATCTGAGCTAAGCACCTATAAAAAATAAATGCCTACATGAATCGGATCTAGCAGTTAATCCAAGTTTGTGGAACAAGCAATTCCTTATATTTGAAAGAGGACCACTTATGCTACAAGTTAGGACTACTGGAGTATAGTGTTTTTTGTTGATTAATTCAATTGCCTCATCATGAAGCAAGTCATGTGCTGTCCCAAAAAATAAATGTTTTAGGGTCAAAGGACTTGCTTTTCAAACACATGCGCCTTCATTGCCACTCTCTCCATAAAGGTGAAAAAGATGCATATACATATGATCATAATCAGAAGCTTCAGTGACAAAATGGAACACAATCAACATTCTATATACCAAATCTGATTCTGTAACAGTTGGATATGCTTCAAAATATAAAAATGCATTCAGAACTTACGACAGCAACACATTAATCCAGTTATTACCTTGCAATTCATGCACATCAAACAACCATGTCTTGAAAGTAATATAGCTGATTGATCCATTATGCCATTTTTCAGACCCAAATATTCATTTTCAATCAACCTATAATGAGAAAAATGTAACATTTAAGAGGGTGGATCTAATACAAGCATACAGTTAGGATATGACTCGGTAGCATATCTATAATGGATGAGGATCTAATTCCTTTTAAACTTTGGTGGCAACTTTTTAAGTTAGATAGTAACAATTTTTACAAGCATTTTACTTACCAACATGGTGAGTAACCAGCTTACAAAGAGATGTAACAAGCTTACAAAGAAGTTTGAAGAAACATAGTGTCGTTTTTCTAACAAATTAAATTTAATCCATATAAGGCTAGTTAAAGTTGAGAGGTGTAGAGGGTTTTAACAAATGGTTCTGCTAATGAGGGTACACCTTATATCAAATGCTTTCAATTACACATGACAATGCCTTTGACTGCACTGATTCATACATTTGGCCATTGTTCAAGAAAAAATGCACTTTGACTGTCTCCAAGGACTGGGTAGACTTACCTATCATATTCTATATTTTCTGTGGGAGATATTACTAAATTATTTGCATATTCCAAAGCCATGAGGTAAGCCACTCCAACCTGCCAAGCAACAAAAGTTGAAATCCCCCAAAAAAATTAGAAGACATGAGTAGTTGCTAACAGGAATCTAACATGGTGCTTTTCACAAGAAACCAAAATGAAAAGCTTACTAAAAAAAACAACAAAAAATGAGCACAGAATCAGAATAAAAGATATTAACATTATTTGGAGAGTGGAATAATATATTGGGATCTGCTTGTAATTAAAGTATTATTAGTAATTCCAGGATTAAAAAAGTTTCAATAATGTTACAGTCAGATAAATAAATACTGATAATTTCTACAATGATCATTTATTCTTTTACTACTGGGAATTAAAGTGCACATGGACGGACACACAAAGGAGAGCAGATAACATTGGCAACCAAAATTTCTCAACTGTCCAAGCTCTTCTATTCCAGTGTCCCCAACCCATGCTCAAAAGTGAATTTTGCTCAAGAAGCTAAACTAGTTAGTTCTTCTGATGAACTTCATTTCATTCTTCATTAAAAGGTCGTTCATAATCATAGTAATTTTAAGGATCAAATGAAGAGAAAGTAGACAGAGACAAATCACTAACTTACTGCAGCTGAAGAGCTTAACCCTGAACTGTCGAAACCTTCAGAACCACATATGTATCCTGTGATACCCTGTAAACATTGTAATAAAGATGGGTGGGAATACATTTTAATATAAGGAAATAAATTGCAAGTAGCGATCATCATTGCAAGAAAACCATAAATACTACACAATAAGTTTCTCATTTTCTGGCCCTGATGCTGGAGAGAATATATTTACAGTTGCACTTGCACCCATCTAACATTTACCTGGCAAGCAGTCCTAAACAGGATTGAGCTGACTGACAGAGTTGTATTTTATTTCTAGTAAATTGAATGTCACCACTCATCATTAATAGCCTTAATTGAAGAGCATAAAAATATAAAGATTTCATTGACAACCCAGAGGGTTAATTTCAAGCAACTAAATGTGAAGGATTTTGTTGGAAAAAAAATAATGATAGCTAATGCATCAGAAATACAAAAGAGCAGTAAATGTTTTTTTTTTTCCAATAATTTCTCTTTTTTAGAATTTGAGAATACTTCTCAGGCCTAATGAAGCTACAGTGTAATGGGCTTACCCTCTGATGGGTTATTCTTTAGCAGACGGTGCATCTACTTAATCATTTGTCTTCTATTTTTTCTTTTACCTACAAAAGCAACTCTTGCAGTTCATTTGTATGAATTGGATTTTTTTGTAATTGCGAAGCATTCTTATCTGGTAATATACAAAACATTTTCTTGTCCATTTTTGTCTAACCTGTATTCCAAAAAATTTAGTCCGCATTTAGTCTAATAATTTTCTCCATTGTTAATACTTTAACATGGTACCAAGAGCTTGAATGTTCTTGGAGGGTTTATGAGAGAAAAATGAGAGAAGCTGAAAAGTCAAAAAAAAAAACTCACAAAAAACCTCCAAACGAAAATGGCCTCCGGCAATTCGTTACCTTCACCTCTCATTTTCTCTTATGAGAACTTTCATCTGCGGTTTGCAAAGATGAGAACTTACTTGAGATAGCGTGGAAAATGGCAGTATTCAAACTCCATTACCTGGAAATCCGATAGTAGCACGACTCTCAAAAGTCACAATGATGAAATAGCAAGAAAGGAAAAACACTGTCATCAAATAAGCAGCTTTACATGATGATATTTCCATTCAAATCGTTACTTTGGAAACCGCCATGGAAAGCTTAGGATGAGTTGAAGGAGGAGTTTCAAGGAAGTGATAGAACAGAAATGATGCAGGCACTAAATATGAACACAGAGTTTGAAGTTGTCAGAATGAAGGACGTTGAACCCATCAAATAGTTTAATGATCGGCTTTTAAAAATGGTCACACGATAAGGTTACTTGGAGAAGAACTGAGTGATCAACGTGTGGTGGAGAAAATCCGAATCCGTCTTCCTGAGAGGTTTGAATAAGAAATCTAAAGAGAACAAGGATTTCTAAAAAATAACAGTAATAGAGTAGGTGAATGATCTACAAGCCACTAAACGTAGACGATCTCTCAAGATCAAGGAGTATAGAAGGCACTTATCATTCTTTCAGGTTATCTTTTAGTAGCTTTTGATTTATTTTTGTAGGGATTCTTTTTATTAAATAATTATATAAAAACTCTTTGTAGATTAAATACCTTAGTCTATTTATTAGTTGCGAAAAGTTGGTACGCTTACCAAGGAGTGATCAATGGTAATACGAAAAACTGGTCTCCTGATTCCAATACTTTATTATTTCTAAGAATCTTTATAATTTCTTTGTTATTTCATGCTGCTTTCTCTAGCATAATTCAAGTGGTCATCTATACAACAAATTTTGATATTGATCATTGAGCAAGGTCCGGCCGGACTTAGGCCGTGACCCTTTCTATTGAAAGGGACGGAAAGCTGAAAAGAGTCATTTACACTTGGTGAGTAGGAATTGTGATCCTATTTCTCAATAGCTTGAGTCGGAAAGATCTCTTGGGATTAGATGAATGACTCATACGACATTCCTAGGAACCTGAATTTCTATATGATATACTCTATAATAGTAATTGTCGAGTTTTCCAAGGACGAGAATGATTGTCTACAAGGAGATACTGACGTCAAAAAATCAGTAAAGATAGTTTGGATACATGCAAAGGAGACCAATGGAGCACCAATGAGGAGAGTAGATCACATTGTTAGTCACGGAACCCACTATTTTTCGTGTTTCTATTATGTGTTGTATCAATTAGAAAAATAATCAGTTTGCAATTTCCAGTTGTAGTTTGTGGTTTATGATATAACTAGTCTCATGATCAATTGGGATGGTTCCTAGTTCTTGCTATTTGTGGTAATATGGTTTCAGCCTCTAGTTCTTTTTTTTTTTTGTTGCAGTATCATTATGGCATCAAAGAACCTAGAGCCCACTTTACTCACAAAATTAAGAAGTTTTGGGTTCAATTCAAGATGTTTGTGAAAAGGAACGTTTGTTGGGCTATCTAGATGGGACATCAACTACTGTTGCAGACAAAACTACACTAGAGGGATGGCAGACCAAGGATGCCTAGATTGTAACTTGGATTCACACTTCCATTGAAGTTCCAATGGTTAACAAATAACAACTTACTTCATTTCCGTTTTCTACTACTAAAGATATGTGGGATTACCATAAACCACGCCTACAACCAGGACAATAATAAGGAAAATGAATTATGTTAAAACCAACTTACGCACTTTCACATTTATACAAGTTTTCTCGTCTAACTTCTCCAGAAGTTAAAGAGCATAAGTTGAATTCAACTTGTGTTATGATTGCCGTTTAAATTATTTTCTCCTGTTAATCTCTACTTTATTAAGTTTAAAAGTTTATCTAAACAGAGGAATAACTACTTACAATAGAGGAAGTCTTTTTATTTAGGGTTCTGGGTTCCTTAATTTGTGGGTTGATCATTCCTCTATGTTACATGTGGATGTCCCAAGACTGGCTTCTTGATGTTCAACAAGTGTATGAAGTCAGCAAACAACACAAATTTCTTAAGCTTTGAGTCGAATTTGTAATGCATGATTTACTTAATCAGACTCTACTCCTTTGGATTTGTCTCGGAGAACTGCTTCAGAGAAAGACAGTTTACTAAATCGGACTACAATTTTTGTCACAAACATTATCTATTGCTAATATCTACCCATAACAGATGAAAGGTCACAAAAATGAGACAGGTTTAATGTTTCCCCTACAAGCAGTCTGGCCATATTACTTGCAAAGAATCATGGCAACCACTATAAGCAACGTGGTCATACCATTTACTGAATGCTTAATTAGACTTCAGTAGAAATCAGTGAATGCCTCTCACACCACTTGTAGGGAAGCACAGACAAAGAAAAAATGCTTCAGTCTGATTTGCTAATTAATTTAGTGTTTCACCAAAAAAACTTGTAGGGAAGTTTACAATATATATTGATACAGAATCAAAATGGATGGATCCCTTTGCCCGAAATGTACAGAACATTGACCTTAGGGGAAATTATGCCTTTTAGTTAACCACTTGTAAGCCCTAACTAACCTATATGGCAGAGCTTTAAGTATTCAATTTAAAAGTTGTCTTGACCCATCATTCTTATTATCAAATTGACAGGTTAAAATAGAAAACATATAAAACTGCTATCCATCTGATATAGCCGAAAGATGGCATAGCCAAGTGATGAACAGAAAAGAGAACCTCTGGCAATATATCTGACCTTGGAGAGATTGTTTCCTCTACTCTGTAGTGCATATACTGCTCCTCTAGCATAACGCCCCCAGTCACATTGTTCATGTAGCTCAGAAGAATCTTTGGCCAAACACTTATCTTTTGGCTGCTGAATCTCATCAACTCTATCAAATATCGATCACTTTATATCTCAAAAATTGGGTAGATTATATAATGTTCTAGATAACAAAACTATGCAATAAAAACAAGAATAGCCCGAGATCAGAATGACAGTAGAAATGCATGCAATAGCTCAATCAACATTGGCCCTGTGATGATGATGATGATGTAGGAGGTTTGATGTCCACCAGGATGGCTATCCCCTCCCCTGCCCAGTTTACCCGCACCTCCTTTCTAACCAAAAGAAGAAATAAAGAATGGAAGTTGAAATCATATCCCAATTACGGCATACAAGACACATCATTCAGCCATATACCTGATGATACTGAAGCTGTACATCATTAAACAATTACTAAGAGTAAACAGTTATATTTCATCTTCATCGACCATTATTATGCCTTGTAATCCTAATGTTTTGGATAGAGATAGCACATATCTAACTTAATGCATCTAGCATACATTCACCGTGGATAACTTTTTAAGAAATGGAAAATAATTCATGAAAAATTTAATAAACAGCAAAGCTTTATAATCACTGACCACAGACCTGAACTTAATTTCTCCCTGAAACTGTCCAGAATGAATTACAACCTAAAATAAAAGTCCAAGGGATCATTCATCACACAAAGGAAAGCACCATGAATAACAAGTCTGTGAGCATAGGGCACATATCAAGTAAAAACGTCAAACAGGTTATATAAGGTTTACAACCATATATATGCTAAGCTGATGCTAATTAGACAAAAAGAAATTCCAGATGCTTTCTCATATATTTTTAGTATTATTGATTGAGAACAATATTTGTACCTGGTAATTAGCAGAAGGAGCAAAACCCAGAAGTATTCCCTTATTGATTGTCATAGCTAAAACGGTCCCACCCTGCAAACAGCGGAAAATATTGCAAGAGAATTCACTCAAATTTAAATGCAATTTGTGAAAATTTTGTCTGGCAACTGAATACGTGAGATTTAACTGCCCAGCACCACTGTTCTAGTACTCACTGCTCAAGATCAATCAAATAACATAACTCACTCAAGTGTCTTTTGCAATAACATAACAGAAAGATTATTAAATACCTGATGATCAATGTGTGCCCCCAAAGGACATATTCGATAGGGAGATACCACAACTCGAACCTCCTCTGTATTCACATTCGCCATTTTGGAAACTTTCTCTCTGATTTCATTTAGCTGCAGATTACAAGTAGATCAGTCGCAAATATGCAATGCTATTGGAAAGAGGAATAGTTGATGGAAAGATCCTCTTGTTATTTTTCAGTTATTTTCCCACTTCCATGGTAACATTCCATTCGTGGATTTCCAAAATGACTCAAAAATCTCAACAATGACAAATATAGGCAAGATCTCGTTATGAATTAAATAAGTTGCTGGCACAATATAGTGATCCTGAACACCATCCTAGATTGAGCCACTATGAAGAGGATTCGCCAGAAACTCCTTGCCCTCGATCAATCAATTTTATTCTTAGAATACAATCAATAACCGATTCAAACACTTTGCCTTCTAAAGCAACGCAATTATAAAAATGACATGCAGCTACCGATCATTTCTCGATTTTGTATTTAAGAAAACAAGTATCCTTCCATTGATTGATTTGAAAACGCAAATATCAACTTCCAGTTAAACACACCAATTGTTAGCTTCCAATGGTTCAGCGGAAAAACAACTTTAGAGCGTAGAACACAGCACCACGAATAACATCGAAACGGCAACGTCAGGAAACAACGGCGAAGCAATAAAATTAAGCTATGCAAAAATGACGACGAGCAGATCAGGATATACATAACGAAACACGTACCTCGGTAAGAGAAGGCCAACACTGCGCATCCATCTCTGCAACTGCGGGGAAAGGTTCAGAAATTCAGGGAGATTTAGAAAACGAACACTAACCTCTGCACTGTGAGGTGGTGCACTGTGAATCTGTGATGAATATACAATAATATAATATACTGTGAGGTGGTGCGTGTGTCGTTGAATTTAATGCTAATGGTCCCAGAGGTCATTTCATAATAATTACTGATACTCAGCAAATTTTGACAGAACTTTGTATTAATTATTTTATTCTTCAGTTTCTCTTTTCTTTATAAATATAAAAATATAGAATTTAACTTTTATAATAATTAAAATACTCAAAATAATAGTATCCAATATTTTCCTTTCATAATAATCATATTTTCACGACCCATTTTGAAAAAAAGCCTGTTACAATCTATTATAATATATGAAGACCCCATATATATAATTTTTATTAATATATAAAAGTAAATAAACACATATTCAAATATCATAACATACTGTAAATAACCAATATCTTTTGAATTTATCTAATATTAAAAAATATCTATTATTTTTTTATATAATTATTATAAGTTAATATTTAATAATATTTTAATAATAAATTAAAATTAGTAGAAAATAAAAGTTATTAATAAAAATTAAATAAACGTCCATTATTATTTCATTTTAAAATCTTTAACTTACATATAACTTTATATAACATGATTTTGTTTTCTTTAGTTTTTTTATTAAATTTATCAAATAAGGTTCTACGGAAAGTAGTGTTAGTAATTTGAATTACATATAATAAATAATTAAATGTGTGAATATCATCATGTTATTAGTCAAACTAGTAAAGTGGTTTAATTAATTAAGTATATAACTAAAAGTATATATGCCATTAAATATTAATTGTATAATACCATAAATAATATTTTAATTTGATGAAAATCAAATTATAAATATTATTAAATATTAACTCTATATTCCATAAGTAATATTTTAATTTGATGACAATTAAATTATAAATATCTAAGATTATTGAAATACGGACAGAAATTACACAAAAGAGATTATGATTTTCATACGTGAACACGAATACATTATTCCTGTTCTTACTCTTTAACTCATAAAAAGAGACAATATTTTCAAGAATTAGTATAGATAAATAGTTAATATATAATAGTTGAGTTTTCAAGGGATTACATTTTATATTTATTTTTAATATTTGACATAAATTGTCTGTTTTAATCTTAATATTTTCAAAGTAAAATAATCAAATTTAAAACTTTCATTTTATATGGCATTTCGACAATCACCAATCTTAAAGTTATTAATTAATTTATTGTTTTTTATTTGATTTTGTCACATGAATACGAACATTGGTTTCTTGCAAATACTTTATATTAAAAATAATTACCTATAGAAAAAGATTATGGAAGAGTTTTATGAAATACAAGATTGAAGAGTATCATTAATGATGATAATAAATAAATAAATATCTTTTTTAGTTACTTACATGGATATATGATAATTTTTTAAATTTTAAACTAATTTTGAAGCAATTATTTATATTGATAGTAATCAATTTAATCTTATTTACGTTATGGTAAATTCTCTTCTCCTTGATTTTTTTTTCTTCTATCATTCCGTCTCTGTTTATATGCTTATATTGTATTTACATAACTTTGCAAAAAATAAAAAGAAAAAAAAAATCTAAACGTATTACATAAAAACTTATCTAAAATTGTTCTCATATTACTATTACTTCGACTATTAATTCTCATGAAGAATAATGAATTTTTTCAGTTATGAACTGCGTAAAAAATATTTAGAATTATAAGATATACTAGTCTAGTATTTTTTTTATCAAAATCATTTTTTTAATTAGTAAATAAAAAATATTAAGTTACTGATTATTTAGGTATTTTTCATTCTTACAAGAGTGTTAGGCCGTGGAAATTCTAAACCGCTGACCGTTAAGCCGTCTTGTCATGTCTGACAGCATAACCATTTAAAATTGTACTCACCTAACGAAAATTTGTTACTTTACATCTTTCTGATATCTGTTTGGAAAAATATAATTTTTTGAAATTACCAAAATATACAATTTCAAATAAAAATACAATTTTTAAAAATATAAATCGATGCATATTATCTTAAATTAAACGAAAATAAAAACGTGTAATGTGGAAAATGTCCTATTCTTTCGCAACACCAAATAGTAAATGTATTGGTTGGTGTAAGATTACTTTCATAGTTTTAAATTTTAATCCTAAATGTTTGGCTACGTAATGCATACCAACTCCATTAGTGGTGTGGTGTGGTAGTGTGCTATAGCATTGTAAATTAAGACATCTCTTGCAAATAAAAGAGAAGGGGAAGAGAGTGAATGGTTGGCCTTTGGTTTTTGAGTTTCCTATGGTGTGGTGATTAAATGTGTCAATAAAATTTTAATTAATTTATAAATACAAGCTTTTCAAGTGGATCAAAAGTTAAACGAAATTCATTCTGATCAAAATTTAAATTGAGTCAGTCTTATAGATTTTTTATCTTTATTCATATGGATTTATAGATTTTTTATATTTATCCATATGGACCGGGATTAAATCCTATAAACTGTACCAAATTAACAAGTCTAACGGTGATACATGTGACATTATAAAACACTTGCAAGAAAAATGAAAGTGAAATAGATACAAGGGAATAGATGAAATTTAACATCAATAATACATGAATGAAAGAGAATTAGGAAGAAGAAATTGGTCCGTAATATATTTTCGAATAAATAATATATTTTGGGTTATAAAATTAAAGACTTATCATTAATTTAAATATATAAAAGACAATGTGATTCAGAATATATTTTTAGATTAGAAAATATATCTTGAATTGTATAATTTAAATTTTATAACTTTTTAAAATATATTTTAGATCGTAAAATTCAAAAACATTTCTGTGAAATCTGAAATGAATTTTATATTTTTTCAAAATAAAAAATATGGAAGTGAAAGAAAAAAATTCCCTTTGCCATGTGATACCTTATTTTTCCTCAGATTATATAACTTCCTCTATCTCTACAATTCTTTCGTGCAACCTCCAAATTTTAAAAATTACTTATATAAGCGACTTAGGGAATGTGTGTTTTGAAAACTTTTCGGAATAATCTTTTTAGGATTTCTGGAATAAAAAATGCGAGACAAAAATTTTATAATAGAATTTTCAAAACGTACAAATGTATTTTAAAAATTTTTTTTTTGAATAAATTTGTCTAAACGTGTATAATAGATTTTGAACTGAACTTTTTGGAATGAGTTTTTCAGAATAAAATATTTAAAAAATTCATTTATTTCTTTTTAAATGAGTTTCTTACCATGTACTCTCCATCCTCTTCTGTAGAGGCGTTAGTGAGAGTGCAGAAAGCAAATAGTCTTCTAAACTTGGACTAAATTTGTGATAGACCAATATCATTAGGGTTTTAAATGTTACAGTTTCTTCCCGCATCTTATAAAATTTTTTAATGCCCCTTATTATTTTAAAATTTATTTTCCAAAATACACTAAATCAATCTCAGAAATATTTTCCAAAAATAAGTGGTAATTGTATGGTGAGTGTCTTCTGGAAAAATATTTTTAAAATTGAGTTACTGCGTTTGGGAAAATAAAATCTGGAATTATTGGGTGTAGAGAAAACTTTGGTAGGGGTGCAGGAAGGAAGAAGCTGTCAATGTTCCAATGTGAATGGGCCTTACGCCGAATGCAAGCATCAACTCATTCGATCTCGATGTTGTGGGGAATCTATTGTACCTTTTAATTCAGAATTATTATAATAAAAATAAATAAATATAATTTTACTCTCTAGAAATATGATTTTTTATATTTGTTAGATTTTTAATATTTATTAATTTTGAATTCTTAATATTTCTAACGGTTTATCTTTTAATCTTTACTATTAGTTGTATAGAAAAAATTTATAAAAAAATGAAAATCTTAATTAATATAATAAAGATAATTATAATAATTATAATTTTAAATATATAATTTATATAAATAATGCATTTACTATTTAATATACATAATTTTATTCAATAATTTACTTTTTAATATTCTATTTTTATTAAAACTAATTATATATTAGTTGAAACTTAAAGGTTAAAATATTCTTTTGGTTTCAGTTTTCGTCAAGTTTTGCAAATCGGTCATAATTTTATTTTTGTGCTCAAATAAGTCTTAATTTTCATTAATTTTGTGTAATTTTTTTTTCTAACATCGTTTACATCATTAACGATCATAAACAATAAACAGTGGTCATATATATTTTTTTCAACTAGCTTAGTATGTTACGTGTTTTGTTGGCCAGTGTGTTTATTTTCTTCTGCTTGCAATAATCACCATGTGTGTGAAGGGTGTGAAAGGAGGAAGATGTAGGTGTTGATACATCTCTAGATATGATAAAATAACTTTTACTTATTGACATGTTTTGTTTTTGAAAAAACTCTAGACTTAATGGTTTCTTTATATATTATGTTTTTTTATGGTTACACTGCTTTTGGATAATTGTACTATAATATATATATATATATATATATATATATATATATATATTATGAGAATTATATACTATTATTTATTAATTATGAAATGTCTTTATTTAGTAATTTTCACCATTTATGTTACACATTAAGGCTTGATTTTGTGTTTGGATTAATGTTTTCTAATATTTAACGTTTATTGATCGAAGATTTTTAGGATCTGTTTTCCTTTTTTCCTTTTTTACTCTCTTGCATTCCAAAAGAAAACTGTTGCTGAAAATTAAAATGTTATAAATATATTTTTTAACATTGTTACATCGAACTTTTTATGGGACCGTATGGAAAATTCATATAGAAATAAACTAGACGTTAAACTTTAAAAGATATTTTATTTCTGAAAAGTGGTACAATTTATAACTCAAGTGAGAGCTACATTGTTATATTTATTAAAAAAAAAAGGAGAGTTTCAACGGTGTATTAAAATATGTTGCATTTTTCAAGTTAAAGACTTTGGAGAAACTAAACTGAATAGAATATTAGCACAACAAAACGATTGAGTAGAATAATTATTATTAACAAAGTGGTTTCTCAATGCTGTTAAATAATTTTATTTGAGTAAAATAAGAGAATGGTAGATAATATATTTTTTAAGATTTTAATAAATTAGTAATTTATAAAAGTAGGGACGAGAGTGTGTCTATCAGCTTTTCAGTAACATCACAGGATAAGAATTTCAACTTGCTGGTCAAACCCAAATAAAGCGAAACTCGTATGAGTCAAGGAACCTACCAACCATTTAATTTTTTTATTGTAAATAATTATAAACTTTTATCGTTAATATTTTATATTTAATTTATTTGTTTTTGCATAAAGCTGCGTGTCTGAATTTTCTCATTGTTTCTTTTGTTCTGATCATGCATGTAGCCGTCATGAGTGTTCCACCATGTCACTAAAGTTATGTCATGCATCGATTTATCACTACTCACAAATAATAAGAACTTTGTCATTAGTAGAAAAGGTGACGTTTGTGGACTACAAATGCTAACTTGGGATAATATTCCCTTCATTAGAATAAGGAAATCAGCATATGCATTTTTTTTCTTTTTTATTTTGTCATCTATCACGAGATATTATGTAACATTCAAGAGTATAATTAATCAATAAAACACTTAATAAACAATTTAGTAAAATCAAAGTCTTTCAAAATAGGCAAGTCCTTGTGTGAGCATGTCAATTAAAATGATTTGTCCAGTTTTTTATCTGTCCTATTATATTTCTTTTACTGAATAAATAGTTAGTATGAAAATTAATTATGTTAATTTTAATTAAATTCCATTTGTAATGATAACATACTGTGAAAAATATTGATTTAGAATACATATGAATAAAATAATTAGAATTTAACCCAACTAATAAAATTAAAGTTTTTATATAAAAATTGCTATTTTTTTTCTTATTATGCTAAAAATAAACTATATCAATATTTTAATTTTAAAATAATTAAAGATGATAAATTTAGTCAAAATTTACTGTATACTTAACAGTTGGAGAATTATAAAATTTTAATTTTTCTTTTTAGATTTTTATATTATAGATGCAAAAAGATAAAATCTGGTTTTTTAAATAAATAAAAAAAACTATAATTTAAAGAACCGGCATTTTTCAAGTTAGGACTTAATTCATCTTAACTATATCATGGCAAAACTAACAAAAAGACTTAGTTCCATTTAAAGTTACTTTTTTAAGGTGATACTAAAGTTATTAATATAATAAAATTTGTTATATGTTATGTATATTATATCACTTATTATTAAATAATTATTGAATATTTTTTTAATATTTAGTTCCACACTAAATATCTTAACATTGATGGAAACTTTTTAAATATTCTATAAAACTTCCATATCGATTATAAATAAAATCGAATGATATTATATAAATAATACAAAACTTCATTTACCAATACAATTTTATAGAATTAAATTAAATTTATAAAATTCATTTCTTAAATAAAACAAATTTCTGAAAATTAGTGTGGATTCCAACTTGTCTCTAATAATCATTAATCACGAGAGAGGATATTATATATATATATATATATATATATATATATATATGCAACAATTAGACGACACCGATGAAATATAAAAATCTATGGTAGCAAACGAGAAGCAAAACAAAATCCATGTATTTTGCAAAGACTAACATCATAAATCAAGCACATAACAAAAGAATGAGAGAATCTGATGAAATGCATCAGCTTTACCTGAAGTCATGTGGAAAAACTTGGTTGGCATCTGAACAATTTAAGCTAAAACAGAAGAAAACACTTTTATTAAATCTAGAAAGATAATCGGAATCTCTCACGCCAACGACTGACACATGCCCAATATTTTCTCCAATAAGAAACAAAAAGAAAAGGGAGAAAAAAAGTAGCGGTGTTTTGTTGATATCTGCGGAATCTAAGCTCCAGGGGTAGTAAGGTTAAATAGGCCTCATCAACAGAATATAATTCTAAAATTAGGAAAACATAACAGAAAGATCAGATTCCTTTGCTAAAATTCAACCAGAAAAAAAAAATAAAATCACAGAATCTCTTTGCGCATGTTTAGACTATAGAGAATGACAACAAATCTGTTTTTTGAGTGGTAATAAAAAACACGAAAGTGCCTATAGCTGCCCATAATATCATTTAGATCAGATAAGACTTTTCTTCTATACACCTCATTTTTTATTTTGATGTTACTTTTGCCCTCTGAAATAGGGCTCTGTAAAATGCACGCTTGCCCCTGAAGATGCGTGTTTATTTTGCTAACTCCATCACTGTTCTGATTGCAAAAAGTTCTACACTTTCTCCACCACAAATTCTTTGTATGCTGATGCAGCAAATCTTACTCAGAGAGCAAAACACTCGCGTGCCAGTAAAAAATTTAGTTTTCTAATTTTCTTTTGCAGATCACATGTCTGTTTCTTCACAACATATCAGAAAAAAAATCTTAATCGAACCAGATAACACTGTTGGAAAACAGCTTACTTGATGGGTTTGTAGTAGTTTTTTAATCTAAATTATTTACTGTAGTTACACTATACAAGTTTCAAAATTGAAGCGAAACCATTTGTAATTATGCAAACACATTCGACTATCGTTACTGGTTTGTTCAATCAGAGATTGATTTTGTTTTACATGTGTATGAATCAGAGTAAAAGTGAAGTACACGAACAAGAAGAATCAACTATGAAACGTGCAAAAGAGTTAACGCGAAAGAGACCAAACCGGTTGCATTTATAACCAATCAAATTGAGAATCCTGAGACGTATACGGAATAAACTACTATATGTTTAGCCTATACATATATACCCATTTGGTGCATTCAGGAAGATAAGACCAAGCCAAAAAAAATTGCTAGATATTCTAAAAGAAAACACAGATCCAGAGTTACCACTAACCATGAAATTCTTCATTGATCACTAAAATTTGATCATAAAATTGGGCATCCATCCGGTGAAACAAACATTGAAAGATAACCCAATCTAGCAAAAAGAAAGAAGAAGAGAAAAAAAAAAAAACAGAGCCTAAGGAAAAGTTCTAAGACATCTCGTTGAAACCCTCCCTTGAAAATTTGAGGAGTGGATCCAAGGATGAGAAGAACCAAAAACCCATTACAAAAAAAAAAAGGAAAAGAAAAAAGATTCCTGGGTAGTTGTTCATTTACAAATTCAGATTCTAACAATGAGAAAAAGAAAAGGAAAAAGGGGACGTCAAACCTCTGCTTTCTGCAGCAGAGGGGTGAAAACGACGACGTTTTCCTTACAGGAATCGGAAACGTCAGCATCGGAGACCAAGTTGAGGAAGTCTTGAAGAGAGAGTTTTCCGTACTTGTGTTCGTCCTTGTGGAGAAATTTAACGACGTTAGAGAAAAAGGGGACTTGGCAAGGGAGGACCAAACCGCCGTTACCTCGGAGTCCGAACTGTTCCTCGGTTTGTTTGAGGAGGCCCTCGAAGACGGGGAGGTTGAGGAAACGCGCGGGGATAGCGAAGCGCGTGCGTTCGGGGCCGACGTAGACGAAGGTGAACCCGGAGGGAGGGCGGCGCGTGGAGGAAGGGTCCTCGGAGCGGCGGCGGAGGCTCATTTGCTTCCACCGCGACATGAGGTGTTTGAGACGCACGATTTGCCGAATCTTGTCGACCTTCTTATTCATAACACCCGCCATTGGAGAAGGGTGAATGAAGAAGAAGATGAAGAAGAAGAAGATTTGAGAAGGTTTTGGTTTTTGAGTTGTAAAGAGTTTTGAAGCGAGTGAGAGGGATAAAATAGTGTGAGAGTAATGAGTGTGAACCGATTCTCTGCTTAAGAGAATGATTGTGTTTTTCCTAACCCAACCCAATACCCATTTACTTCTCTTAAGTGCCTTTATCTTCCCCATAACATAATAATTCACACATTCATAGGACTAATTTTTATTTATTTATTTCAATCACAAAATTAATTATTCATTAAATTAAAAAAACTTATTAATTAATTATCGCCACATGTCAGTGACTTTTTTCCGTTATTTAGCGAGATTCAAATTGAGTATTGTGATATAACATTATGTATCACCAATGCACTCAAAAAAATTAACTCCTGATATTTTATTTTCTTGTGCTTTTATTGATTCAAAAGCCACTTTAATAAATTATTAATTACATTGTAACAAAATAATTAATAATTTGCATATAAGTTATCGAGTTTAAAATAAGCTATCTTCCACTTCCTTCCTATTCCGTGGTAAATGTAATTTAATTCTGGTTTAATTATAATTTTATTTGGTACACTTTGCCGTTTTTGGGTTTTTGTTTTTTTATATAACCTTTTACTTTTAGTTTTTAAATTATTTGTAATTTTTTAAAGATTTCTATATTTAAAATATTCAACTCCGCGTATACATTATTTAGTTTACCATCAATTTAGAGAAAATGGGATATGAAAATGAGGTTATTTGATTTATAAAAAAATATTGAACTTTTATTAATGTATGTAACTGTTTTGGTTTGGTTGAGTTAATAAAGATTGATAAATTATTTGTCAATATAATGTCAAAATTGTTTTGAAATATATATTTTTAAATATAAACAGTTTTTATTTAAAATATATTTAAAAATAAAAAATCTTAAAATTATTATTTATTAATCATAAAAAATATTTAGAATTAAAAATCAAATAAAAAATATTATTTTAAACAATTAGATATTTGATATAAAATTAAAATAATAATTTATTCAATAGACTCCCAAATCCCTTACTTTCTCTTTATTTCACGTGCATTTTTCTCTCTTAAAACTTTCTTTACAAACAGTCTTCCATGGCCTACATCAAAAGCACAATTTCTACAAATAAACTTAAAACCAATTCTTTTACTTACAAATTATCTCAATCAAAAATATATATGTTATACAATAAGTTGAAGATTAAATTAACAGGTATTTTAATTCAATACCATATAAAAGTAAAATAATACATATGAATAAAAATAACTAAAAATATACTAAATTACACTTAATAACTCGATATTTCGGGTTTAAAAGTACCACAAACATAACATTCGTTTTCATTGAATCTTATTGTCTACTAAGTACGTGTTGAATTCAAACTCTTGTTTGTAGCTTTATTTGTAGTTTTATATGATCACTAACAACATTCCCTTATATAGTTCTATTCCATCTTCAATTTCATGATAAATATTTTCTTTAAGTGACTTATTGGTTGAATAAAATCATCAAAATTTCATTATGGGTACCTTTCTTTAATGAAAGTGATTGAATAAAACCACTTTAGGGTTAAACAGTTATTTTGGGAGAAAACATTTGCACCACAACACAAATTTATCATATATGTTATTTTTTAGTTTTTTATTCTTGCTAAAGTTAAGAATTTATAAAAAAACATTGAACTATCTCTAATTTTTTTATTGATTCTGGATATTTTCTGTTTAAAAGGGTTAGAGAGGAGAACAGAGATCAACAAAATTAATTTATTTCTAAAAATTAGTGGTAATTTGCCATGATGAATTTGAAGGAGATTGGAAAATTTTCATCATTGTATGAATGAAATAATGAAGTGGAAAAAACAGTTCAACACCGTCCATCATTTTTTTAAAATTAAAACAACAACAATAACAATAACAATAATAATAATAATAATATTTTAATTATGAGAATAAAATTATAATTTAATAAATTTAATCTTTAAATTTTTTTTATCATACACAAATTTTACTTCCAAATTTCTTTACATTATATTTACTTGATACTCAAATTAATATTCACTTTTTCCAAATTTTTCTTTAAAATGACCTAGCAGCGACAATATAAAAGGTGTTAAAAATCAATCAATTTAAGATTTGATAAATTGACTATAGATTTTGAATATCGGTTCATACCTAATATCATATATATGTTATAAATTGAGATATCATATCATCATCATACAATGTTGGTACTAGACAGTAAATTTTAATTTTAAAGTTATTAAAAAAAATACACTCAATTAGCCTGTTTTTTTTTTTTAAATAATTACATAAGGTACTGAAATTATGGAAAACAAAAGTCGAAACTATAATTTTAGCTTTTATATAAAATTACAATTAAAATTTTCTTTTATACGAATTAAGAATAGTAATAAATGCATTATGTTTTAAAAACACATTAGTTTAATTTAGACGGAGATAATAATTATTTTAGAAAATGATTAAAACAAATAATTAATTATTAATTAGATACTGATGAAATTAGTTCATTCCATTTTTTTCTTAAATTTAAAATATGAGACAGAAGGAGTAATCAATAACAAAAATTTTTATTTATACAATTAAAATGATAGAATTACACTTGTGATAATGATTTAGAAAATAAAAATAATCATATAAAAAAATACAAAAAAAGTATTCTACATAATATAGATAAACAACAAATAAAATTATTTTAAAAAATATTAAATATGTTTTAGAAAAAATGACAAAGTAGTGAAGAAAATCGTATAAAGAAAAATAAATGAATGATCAACAATATTATAAGATAAAAAATATCTAATAAATATAACAAAACTTTTGAAATATCGACAAAGTTCTTAAGAGATTAAAAGAAGTGTAATAACAAGAAAAAAATATAAGGTTTCTATATTAATGAAATGTTTATGATATTGAACACTTACATAGAGAGTTAAATATTTTTATGTGAAAAAAATACACATTGAATAAAATATAAAAAATAATAAAAATATTAAAATATGAGACATAACAAATATTTAATTGACATACATTATTTAAACACATTTGTACAAACGTTATGTAAGAAGGAAAATTATCATGGAGATATAAATAAAGCTCATGATAAACCAAACAATTAAAATTAAGAACATATAGGAAGTGTGTGTATATATATATATATATATATATATATATATATATATATATATATATATATATATATATATATAAT
>Ga0099822_1000761_pt1 | contig 33263 bp, 15 predicted proteins | sample CowpeawhiteBW_FD_76839 | JGI IMG/M metagenome (GOLD analysis project Ga0099822, IMG submission 76839) | Root nodule microbial communities of legume samples collected from California USA - Cow pea white BW | ecosystem: Host-associated > Plants > Roots > Nodule | place: USA: California | collected... | reverse complement strand
TATTTATAAATAAAATATATATATATATATATATATATATATATATATATATATATATATATATATATATATTATTATAATTATCATATGATATATTTTATAACTTTGTTTGGTTATGTTATTTTATTGTCAAAGATTCAGAAGGAGTTATTCAAAAGATTAAGGTCAAAGTTAAAGGTGTGAATAACCTCTCAAGGAAGCTACGCATCATTGTGGATTTTAATGAGCAAGGCTTTGCAATTGGTAAAGGGCAATCCTATCTAGCTAGATTTCTAGGAACCTTGGAGTTGATTGCAAGTTGTTTCCTATTAATTATGATAGGTGGTTTGGACCTTCCGGTGTCCCTAAAATTTATTTTAATGATTGCTTTGAAACACTTTTAAACGTATAATAGTTATGAAAGTATTTAATATATATTTCTTATGTTTTTAATATTTGTAGCTAAATTTAACATTCATCTATTTGTCTTTAATTTTGAAGCCTCAGTTTTATTTTAAGATTTGTGAGGCTAATGCACAACGATATTGCAAAATGAGTTTGGGGAGGAAATGGGCTGCAAATAGACAAAGCTTGTGGAATGAATTCAATGATCCAACCAAAACTAGAGATGAAATCATAAGTAATGTGCCACTAGGAATAGATAAAGATCAGTGGGCTCGTTTTGTTCATTATTGTCATCAACCATGTACATAGGTAAAACTTGAAAACTTGATTATTTTAATTTTTTTTAACTAGTTATTTGATTATTATTAAATTTTTGTTGTTTTGTGAATAGGCACTTTGTAGGAGAAATAAGGAAATTCGAAAAAAACAAGTAATTTCATACACAGGTGGCTCTAAAGCGAATTCTACCATAAGGAATGAGATGGTAATATCACTATATTATTGTATATGTTGTTTATAAAAGCCTAATGTTATACTAATTAACCTTTTCTACTTTAGTTATTGAAAATTGGAAAGTTGCTAAGTTGTGGAAAATTATATATTGAAACACATATAGTTGTAAGTTTTTAGTATTTAAGAAATATTGTTTTCAAGTGTTATGATTTTAGTATTCAAATTTTTATAATTCGTTATAACTATTACATGTTCTAGGAAAAAATTGAATTAGGTTTGACTCAAAGCACTATTGATGAATCTGAAGTATCTCCTCATGATGTACTTGGTAGAGTGTTGGGGCTAGAGCACTCTAGTATAGTGCGAGGTATGGGTTTAGGAGTTGTTCCTAGTAACACATTCAAGAATTCTAGGCTTCATTCTTCAAATTTTATCTCTTCTTCATCTAGTTCTATTTCATGCCCCTCCTCTAACCAATGGCAAGCAAAGTATAACAATCTAGAATCAACATTCAAGGATTATATGATAATGAAGGAAGGAGGCATTCCTGAAGAAATGGCTAGTTTTTTCACTTCAGAAACAATAAGTATAAATGATCAAAATATGATTATATTTGTTAACTTCTTCAATATAAATTAGTTGAGTTGAGGATATAGATTTAGTTCTTTGGTCAAACAAGATATTGTTTACTATCTTGAAAAAGGTATATCCAGATTTTTTTGTGTTATTTACTCTTGTATCCAGATTTTTGGTACCTAACAAAAAGGTGTATTATTGTTAGTTTGGAAAGTACACTATCATATCCAAATTTTTGTGTTACATTTTCTTATTCACTTGTATATTTGTGATTTTAATTATATATACTAATTAATTTTTGTGTTTTTTTAGCCAAATGATGTTTCAAGTGTTCCAAATACTCCAATGGGAGGAAGAGAATCGTCAACAACTAGTAACCCTTGGTTTATTTTTCTGTATTTATTTTTAGTATTAGATACAATATCACTTCTATTTTGTGAGAGAAAAAAAAAATTCTTGGATGTATATATATATATATATATTTATAGTCAACCACTACTTTAGTTTGATATTTATATTTTTAATACTTGGTACAAATGTTTACCTTCTTCTACATTATTATCATTATGGATAGTTCCATTAGATTTTTTGAAAAATATTTGAGTTGTGAATCTTTAACTATGTTAGGCAGTTTTTATTTATAGTGAGTCTTATTTATTCATATTGTATTTTATTTTATTTCATGCAACAACAAAAATCTCATTTGTCTATATAAAATTAAATTGAAATTTTTTTTATAAAAAATAAGTTTTTGTTTTTATTATCATAAATGGTTAAATTATTAATCTTTCAAGATTTTTTAAACACATAAAATAATATTACTTTATAATAAAATTCTCCACTAAAAATGCAGATTTAAAATAATGATCACATAGATTTAATGTATCTCACAAAAATCTCTATGTAGGTATAAAAAGCTTAATTAAAACTCATTTTATAACTTGTACATGTAACCGAGGTTGAAAACCTCCTCAATATAACCTTTGCAGTATATTATGGGTATTAGAGGTTTTAAAAAACCTCCGCTAATTACTTGTGGCGAGTCTAACTGCGGAGGATTTTAAAACTTCTGTAGTTTAATTAGTAGAGGTCAAAAACCTCCACTAAACAACAAAAAAACCTCCACTATTTACTTAGTTTTTTGTAGTGTATCCATCAAGTTATTTGTTTCCATTGTGTTAAATTATGTTTATATTTTACATCTTATTTCTACATTTATTTTCCTTTAAACCACTGAAGTTTTGGTTTTCTCATCATTTATCAATAACAAATCAATTAATTTAAACTACATTAGTCCTTGAGGGATATGATATATGAACTTGTCCACTATATTACTTGTATAATTTGGCACATTTGTCAAACACGTAACAAATGGAATCGTGAAACCCAATCCTAGTGAAGTTTTTATCTTATATTTTTCTCAACCGAGCTATTTATTTCCATTGTGTCAATTTCTATTTATATTTTACATCTTAATTCTACATTTATTTTTCCATTAAACCACAAATATTTTGGTATTCTCACCCTTTATCACTAACAAATCAAATAATTTAAACTACATTAGTCCTTGTGGGATACGATATTCGGACTTGTCCACTGTATTACTTGTATGATTTGGTACACTTGCCAAAAAATAACAACTTTGATAAAAGAACTTCTAATAATTGTAATATGATTCTACTCTTACTAAAGTAGTGAGTGATTAAGGTTCAGTTGGGAATTTAGTTTCGTCAATGTTCAACTACTTCCAGCAGTCAATGATTAAAATTGATTCTCTATATTAATGACTATATTTGGTTATACTTTCAAACTATATTTTCTCAAGCAAGATCTAAGGTCGCTTCTTGTGGTAGAGGAGAGGAAATATCCCCATTGAACCTTCTTGAGGATGAGAAGTTAAGGAACAAAAATTGATTAGTTGCTACTGGTGGCAAAAATCCTAAGGGGCGAGTATATGGGGTTTGAAAACAGAGTGAAGGTTATCTTTACGGGAAAGTCTTCACAAAAACAAACATCTAGTTCTACAACTATGGATTCACAAAAGATTCAAAGGTTGGAAGAAAGTATTCGTTAATCAAGGAAGGAGTTTCATCAATCCATGGAGGAGAATCAACGATTGCAACGAAAATTAGAATCCCTAATAAAAAATTTCATCCCTCTTCCTCCTCCCATCACACAAACCATTTTGCAAGATGTCAATGAAAAACCACATAATAAGTACCAAAACCAAGATGGTGCTTAAGAGGGTGACCAACATCATGGACAAAGATTACAGTACTTGACCTAAGGCTAAGATTAGTTGGTTTTTTAATTGAAGGACTTGAACTAGGGCTAAGATACAAATTATTATGCATGACTTTAAAATATTATGAATTTCTTTTTCTGTTTTATGTTGTTTACTTTATCCTATAGTTTGTAGTTTAATGTTATGTTAATGACTATTTATCAGCATATACTTGACTAGAAGCAGTTGAGTTAGGTATTTCCTAAGATTGAAGTAATGACTTATTCAAATAAGTCATTCAGAAGGTTAATTTAATAAGAGTTAACTTTATTATAACAATGAAATGGATAGTTGAAAATCTATCTAATAATGTGTATACATTTTTAACAAATTAAAGTTATTTCAAAAAAATAAAATGTGTGTGTGTGTGTGTAAAATTATTTTATATATTGCATAGATTTTGGATTTCTAAGTTGTGTACAATATTTTTTTTCTTTTCATATTTAGGTTACTTACAAAAACGTTTTGTAGGTAAGTTACATACGAATTTTTTCGTAAGTAAATTACCTATAAAAATTTTTGTAGGTAATTTACCTATGAATTTTTTTGTAGATAATTTACTAGCGAAATTTTGCGTGGGTTAACTACGAAATATTTCATAAATAATTTATCTACAGAGATTTTTGTGGACAAATTACTTACGAAATATTTCGTAGATAATCCAAATACAAAAAAGTGTACCTTTTTCACGAGTATTTTTATAAATAATTTTGATGTCTTAATTTCGTAGTTGATATTAATTGAGTAAAATCAAATATGTAAAATTTTATGCATCTTTATTTTTCATCTTATTCATTGATTGAATTCTCTTTATCATTAGTAAATTTTTATTGTTCTATTTAATTATCCTCATAAAAATACTCATATATATATTATGATTTTAACCCCTAATTATTATGCACACTATTGAAAAATATAATCATGATTTCAAATCAATCCTCAAACACATCTACATATAATAAATCACATAAACCATGCACACTAGTGTAAAATAGACTTTTTATACCGGTTAAAAAAAGACTTTTTATACCAGTTCTAGTATCGGTATAGATGCAGACAATATAGAAGGTTTTATCTTTCTATATCGGTTATTTTTATACCATTTCTAAAATCGGTACAGAAAATCCTCTTGGAAAGGGAAAGTTATGTAAGAAAAAACGACTTACTATACCGATTATAGTTCCAATCGGTATAAAAAATTACACATTTTACACCAAGTATGACCTCAACCGGTATAAAAAGTGATTTTTTATTTTTTAATAAAAATTCGTTTATGCTTCCTACCACATACCAAACTTGTATATAATTACCCAATACTTCCAGAAAAAAAATCTCATTCAATCTAATATTTACATGAAATAGAATCTAATGTTTATATGATATATAATACTACTCCAAACCGAATTACTATATAATTCATAAAACACCTAACATCATCTTATATAAACACTTAAAAGAAATGAAGCCCATTGCTCACGAACTTCCTTCAAGACTCCTTGATCCATTGGAGATGTGTCATTGAAAATCTACAGTATGAATAGTTGAGTCAACAATCTTTTAGTGATAAATACTTAAGATGTGATTTATAAATTGTACATATTACCATATCCCATGAGTCTACAATGTTTGCGTATATGATTCTATGCATGTGCCTCATGGTATAATATCCACACACATAGCTTTCCAATTGACGTGAGCACTACAAGTTAAATTCATATAATATCATAAATTTGATAATTGTATTTCAATAGTTTGAAGATTAACTACTTAAAGTTGGTGCAATGAACTGCAACTTCTTTCTAGAAGTGATTTGTTGTCCCTGCAACCTGGAATGAGCCTCAACCGCTCTGTAAAAGTTAATGTATATTGAAATTGTGCCTAGTATGGAACTTAGTAAAATTAAATTATATAACACAAAAAATAAGTTAATAAAAAAAACTTACGCTTGTAATGTACTTTTAATTCTCAAAGTGTTAGGCTTCTTGTGTAATGAATACAAAAGAACCACAACAAACTTCTAAGGAAGAATTACAAGCAACTGCCAATGACCCCTGTAGGTTCAATATAAATATGAGAACATATGAGGGGAGTTTTCAAGCTCTCTCAATTACTCTTAAATATAGTCTCTTTTATTTATCTCACTGTAACAATTTATGAGAACACATGCATGATACACAGTTAATTTGAAATCAAGATTTAAACAAAATATAACCATCTGCTCATTGGTCGATCCTAAAACAGCATGCCATTTATCTGTTACATTTATTTTTCACTTCAGGATGCCTTTGTTTCAGAAAGAAGAAAAGCCAAAATGCTTAACTTCTCAATTGCGTATGGAAAGACTCTAGTTGGGCTATCAAGGGTTTGGAAGGTACCTTGAATTATGTAACTTATTGTGAAGGGCTTAAATAGTTTACAAGTCCTCTTCATTATTGATTTAGTTTTCCAAAGTTACACATTTTTTTCTCAGGTTTTTGTGAAAGAGGCTAGGAGAACAGTTGACCTTTGGTACAATGACAGAAAAGAAGTGTTGAAATGGCAAGAAGAACGTAAAAAGGAAGCTTATGAATTTCAAAGGGTGCACACATTACTAGGGCGAGCCCGGAGGTTTCCATAGATAGACCCAGATCATAGCTACCATAGAGGTCATATTGAGCGACCTGCTATCGATACACCAGTTCAAGTCCGTGATCTTTCAAATACTTTTATACAATTGTCTGCAACACTCCCTTTCTGTTTGTCACTATTCTCAACTTTGATGGTTAGATATAGTAAATATAGACTGTACCAATTCGTTGATAGCAGTCCTACCATGTAAAAATGGTGACTCGCTCTTACTAGAGAGGGTTTAGTAAAAGTGATAATTTAGTTTTTGAAGAGATTCTGAATAAAAGAAAAGAAGTAGTAAAAGTGAAGAAAAGGAAAAGAATAAGGTGACATGCATTAGTTCGTACAGGGAAATAAAAAAACAAAAAGTGGGAGAGGAGAAAAATGGATAAGGACATGAAAAACAAAAGAAAAGAGAAAAAAGAAGAAGTGATGGAGATGGATTGAAAGATGAGAGATTGGGTGGGTGGACAAAATCAAATTCCTCTATCCCTCTTGTCTTGTATTAATCCTATTGATTCCAATGACCTTATTTTTGTTAACTTTGTGTTCGAAGATTGCAGTTTTAACTGATGCATACAAAGACAACTTCTTCTGCATTTTGGTGACTTTTCCAGAAATAGTATACAGGACTTTTGGCGAACAAAACCCGATTTAATGAAAAATGAGTTAAAAACTTACATCCTAATAAAGTTTAACAACTAAGAATCAAGAGAAAGTGGAAGCAATCTTTCAACACTAAAAACTGACAGGGATGGAGTGTAGTGCAGATAGCCTTTCTTCTTTTGAGAAGATTTTGATCATATTTGTCCATGCATAAATAAAATATTAGTTGTGCCACGATGAAGCAAATGAAATCATGGGATCTACTTTTTTTTATCGTAGTGTATGTGTATTATTCAATTTGTTCAGCTACTACTATGATTTTAGCACTTAAGATGCTTAAATTCTTCAGCTACTACTACTACTGTAATTTGGTGCTTGAAAATGGTATAACTAAAGGCCATAATTTTTTCTATTGCTTATTTGAACAATGAAAATTCGTATTTTATGATATGAGATTTCAACAAGGGAAGAGTCGTGGAGGTGATTAATATTAAAAAGTTGTAGCTTGTGGTGAAATTTATGTAACAAATTCTTAGAATTTGAACATTATGACTCAGTTCAATCTCACAAACCAACTTTTAAAGTGAGACAAAAAAAATTCAATATGCATTCAGTAGACATTTTTGACAGCTACTTATGACAAAGAATGTGTTGAATTACAAGTATGAGTTTGTTGAAAAAGAATGGTATGAAAAAGAAAAAGTTGCATGTACTGCAGCCCTAATGGGAAGCACATCTTCATCAATGAAAAAGTAAGTATAAGCATTATGACAATGTTAGATGTTCATGATCAATGTGGTTTATTTGTCTTACTAAACTCAATTTGGTAATTCATGTTCTACACTTTTAAAATCAAGTGGCAAGTTATTGGGGAAACCAAGTGTAACATTCTTCATCCTACGTAATATCTACTGAAAGTTATTTCATCTCAAAAGCAATCATTTATCTAAAATCATGTTAACTATTATTTCCACAAGACGCAAGAAATCTTGATAAAAACATATGGAATGATAATAACCAGTTATGTACCTCTTCTATCCTTTTCCTCAATCCATAGAAGCTCTTTTTTCTGAATAGCTGAATCAGGGATTATGTCCTGAGTATACCCTGCATTGATATGATGATGTAGTTTAGAGATTAAGCTTAGTTAGACTTAACTTGGGTACTATAATTCTTGGTTTAGGAGTGTTCTAATTTAATAGTTATCATATTGCCTTAGAATCATGAGTAGTATCCTCTTATTGATTTTTTTCACTGCTTGCACTAACTTTTAATCAATATGCATTAGGTATGTTACAGCTCGGGCATGGTTGAGAAATGAAAGTCAAGGTTATTGGTAATGAGTAACCTACCTTAAAATCTTTGCAGAAACAACCTACCCTAAAATCTTTGCAGAAACAACCTAACTTAGCAAAAATAGGAAATACGGGAACATCAAACATAGCAAAAGCAACAAACCCAACAAATAATAGGAGAATAGTGATATTGCCTGAACGTGATAACAATGGAGATGCGAAACACGAACGTGACAACAATGGAGGTGCGAAACACGAACGTGAACAGAGGAGATCAACTCCAATGGAGGAGCGAATGCAAATGATGAAGGAAAGGAGAATGGAGAAGATGATGACAGAATGGCGAACGACGAATGCGAATGGCGAACGACGAACCCAAACGGCAAACGCGAACAGACCTCAGTAGCAACAGACGAACATTGGACGGAAACGATGAGACCCAATGTGGGGAGTAAATGGAAATGAAAAAAAAGAGAGAAAGTCTGGAAACGTGAAACATCAGTGAGAAGTGAGAAGGCTAATGAAAAATCGAATATTCTATACTTATAATACTTAAAATAATTATAAAATATCTTATTTAATATTCTAAAAATGTCGCTGAACCACTTTTTATAAGTCCAACAAAAATAAAAGAACTTATATTATTCATAAAATTATTATGGTCTCTTTTTTATATTTAATAAATTTAAACAGGTATAATATATAGGTATAAAAAACTAATTTTGGTGTCAGATGAAAATTGTAGTATAATGAAAGAATAAGAAAAAAAAATTATCCAGGGAACATTGTTAAACCAGTTTTCTTATTGCTTTCGAAACATAAAAACTACACCCCCTACATTTTTTTCATACAAAAATTTGAATTGGTACTGACACACCAAATTCATAATTGTTGTTGTCAGAGCTAAAGAAAAAAAAAATTGTGAATGGTGACATGAAGAAGCTTTTAAGACCTACACTTCATGGCAATCATGATTCCTCCACCATATTCCTTCCTTATATATACCTATCACATTATTTTGCACATCTTCAAATATTTTCTATATTTTCGATGAAATAGATTTTGCGGTATAATCGTGAACAATCATTTGATAACTTGTCCCACCCATAATAACGTAGGCAAAAGTAAAAGCAAAATCAAACAACAGTGTACGGCTCCAAGACTGGAGAATATGGCTTCTCTTTTGCTTTTTCTTTTCATACTTATGTTTTCTTTACCTTTTCATTCATAATAAAATGCATCCAACCAAATCTAGTGCTCACTGTTAAATCCATCACATAAAACAGTGAAAAGTTTAATGGGTAATGATGTATAGATGTTTTTTTTATTATTATAAAAATACTTGTTCCATGCATATTTCTATATTTGTTCTCTTCTTTATTGCTTCTTTCTTCCCTTTTTCTTTTTGTCTTTGTACACATTAATTAACGAGAGTGTTCACAGGCCATTAAATCAAAACAGTTAAGGGATTAATCTTCTTGCATTGTTGGAGGAGTTTTGTTAAAGATTTATGACCTATGCTTTAAATAAAAAAAAAAAAAAAACATTTTCATAAAATATGTTTATATGAGATGAAATTTAAGTATTTGAGTTATAAGATAAAAGTATTATTTTATTTTAAAAGCATCTCTTTCTATCAACAACTGAAGAAAACGTTATTAAAGTAATAATAATATAACTTAATAAAACTACATAAAATAAATTGAATTATATAGGGATAACTGTTGCAAAAGAAATAACTTAAAAATAATAATTATATCAAAAAAGAAAAAGAAGTCAAATTACTCTTTTTTATTCTATTTTATCTTTAATTTAAATTTAATATACTTCTCTCTCTTGTAGGAGTATTATCTTAAGCACATAGGTTAGCTTGTGTAGTTGTTTTCTTGTGAGTGGACAGATTCCTTAGCCGAAAGGCAGCTTCAACAGTAAATTGTAATTTTGGTTCATATTTATTTTTTGTTTAGAATTTTGAATTTTGGATTGTATTTTAATTCTCATATTTTAAAAAAAATTATATCTTAATCCTATATTTAATTTTCTATATTTTTTATTTTAATTAAATCCTAAATTGAACATATATATTCATTTAAGGTGTTATCAATAAAACAATTTAATTAATTAAATATAAAATTAAATAAATAAAGACATGAAAAAAAAAATAAAGATTAAACCAAATTTGCAAATTTTCTAAAATGCAAAGAATAAAATTGTGTAAAAGTAAATAAAGGGACTAAAACTACAGATAAAAAAACTTAAGAAAGAAAAAAAAAAGTGTAGAGAGAAAACACTACAAAAAGTATTAGTAAGCTACTAAAGTTACTTGCTACATCTATAAAAATTGGCAAAGCCAAAGAATTTTGAATTTTCATTTTGTTTTTCAGACGAATTCCGGTGATATGGGATGGGCCAAAGGGTGCCCGTGAAGCTTTGAAAACTACGAGGTAAACTATAATCTAAAAAATAAAGGAGAAGGTACAATTAGAGTTTCTTATCAATTAAATAAAATCATATATAACATATTGAAAATATTTCTTAAGAAAAACTTATTTAGGACACACTAGTATTAGTGAGTTGAAATTTCATAGTGATTTTCATTCCATTTAATCACACAATTAGTATATAATTAAAAGTCATTAATTTGTATAGAACTACTTTAAAATTTATAGTGTTCAGGTTATTTCTCATCTACAAATATTTCACTTATAAAAATTTAAGTTTTATAAATGAATTATGTTACTGATATAAAACCTTAAATTTTGAAAAGGAAAAAAAAATTACCTCCAAAATATTTCTTTAATTGAAAACGCAGAAAGTTTATTAACTAATGTGTGCTAGATATTTGTAAATACATTATTGATGGAGTTAATGAGTAGCATGATAAATGTTTTTCCTAGTTAGTCAATCAACACATTCATCTTTAAAATAGTCAATGCTATATTTATATATATAACACATAAAAAAATGAATTTAATATTTTAAACTATTTATTTAAAAAAGAAATTAGAATGGTGAGACAAACTCTAGTACTAATTCAAAAGTACTATGTCATGTTAATTTCGGACACTTTCATGGTAATACAACCATAAAGATGTATTAATTAAAAGGTTGATATTACCGAACTTGTGCAGACGAATCAGTTAACAATGTTGTTTCAATTGAATCAATAGTTCTGAGTTCAAGTATATGTAATTATGTCAAAAAAGATTAAAACAAAAGTTTTTACTGTCATAATAAAATTTAATTTAAACATGTCGATCGATAATAACCTACTATCATTGAATTATGTTCTGATTGATGATAAAATATTATTGTTATAATAGTTGAAATAATTTGCAAATGTAAAAACCTTCCATTATGATATACTAAAATTGTAACTCTATACCGTACTTTCCGCTGAATGCATGGAAAGAAGAGGAGGGTAGGGAACCAAGAAAAAGTGATATAAAATAATTAAGAGGGAAAATGATTATAAATTAACTGAAAAAAAAAAACAATTAACATGCTTGGATCTCATTCTTAGCTCCATTTTTGTGCATGGTTAGAAAACTTAGCCAATCTCGTCATGCTACAAATATGCATTGCAGGGTGAATGAAAAGTGTGCATTAATTTATTTTTTAACCTAAAGGCTAAAAGCCTATTCGTACTAATATATGCTTTTTTTTCACTGGAAAATTCTCCTTTTTAAGCCAAAGGCATGAAGCACAACACATCAGAGAGATGAAACAAACTGTGCAATAATGGACTCCAAAGCTTGTCCTTTGCTTTGCCCCCACTACTCCACAACCCTCTCTCTCTCTCTCTCTCTCTCTCTCCTTTTATCAAAAATTAAAGCCACCATTTTTAAAAAAGGGGTCAGCTTTCAGCATTCAAAAGAATATGCATGGATATCTCTTCTTTCAACCCTTCAATAGTTTTCTAACAGCAAACCTTTTAGCCCTCATCAACCACTCAATACCCACCTTTTCCTCTCTGCAAAGTTTCCAGATACTTAATTCTGTTCCTCCAATTCCAACTTCACCATCATACATTATCTTTTTCTTTTAGTGCTATTTTCCCCTTTCACATACTCAAACAATCAAAAACCAACATATATATACTTAAATATCAACTCAAGATTTTTTTCACACTACATTCTTTTTCCTTTTCTTCAACACATTAATTATTACTCTCTCTTTCTCTTCCTTGCAAAGTGTACATTCTCAAATGAGTGTGGAAAAGACCATTTTCATCGAACACTTTTCTTCAAATCAAATCCACCTGTTGATTGATGAAGTGTGGCAAATGGTTTTGCACACCAACACCGAGGAAATCCCTGAACTGCCCCCCTCCATTTTCTTCACTGAGTACGTGTCTACGTTTGGGAGGGTGCATTTGTGACAAGTCACATGCAGAGTTATCTGGTTCAGTCCCAAGTGTGCTAAGAACTAAACTTGAACCGTACATGCCACTGAACTTGTTACTGCTATCCCCATCTTGACCTTGAGCAGCAGCACTGCTACCACATTTCAAACCTATGCTCCCAAGCCATGAAGGGTCGCTTGAGCTTGATCCAATTTGTGCAGCTTTCTGCAACAAAGCCGTGGCTGACATGTTTGCTGAGGAACATGTTTGGTGGGGTTGGTGTTGGGAACTGTACAAAGAAGGAACACTCGAGTTGCCTAGGGGAAGTGATGTAGTTGTTGTGCTTGTTGTTAGCTTTTGGATGTTACTGTCATTGGAAAGTTTAGTCCTGAACACCCAACTTAGTTGATAGTTTGAAGGTGCAAAGTTTGAGCATTGGACCAGTGAGTTGCCACCATATGAGCTTGTGGCAGACCCAAGTTGATGAATCTCACTCAAATTGTTGTTCACCATTGTTTCTTGAGCCTGAGGAGATGATGTTTGACCCATCCAAAGGGGTAGTCCCCTAGATGTTTGATTATTTGTTTCTTCTTCTGTGCTTGAAACTGGCTTGAAAATTGAAGAAAAATGGGTTGCCATGTTATGGCCTAGAGAAGTTCCAATCACGTTGTAACCGATGTTACCCCCTAAAGAGGTGTTCATGTCTGATGATGCATTTACCCTTGCTGTTTCTTCTGCCAAAGCATCACAGAAGGCCCTGTGAGTGATGAAACTGTCCCTCCTGCTCATAAGAAAAACAATAATATGAATAATAAAATAAAAATAATCTAAATGTGTTTGTTTATCAGTGTAACAATCAGTCTCAGTTTGTAGCACAAAATAGTAACAAAGTAAAAAATATCAGTGGCTAGATTATTTAATGTTGCTTCTCCATTTTGGTGCATTGTACTTCGTGACGACTTTAAACTCACTGAGATACGTTTGTTTCTCTCTTTCTAATCACTCAAATAATGTTATTTGGTAGCATCGATCGTGGTAACAAATAGTTGGTTTTGGATTTTAATGCAATATTCGTTCGAAGGTGAAGACAAACGATATAACATTAGCTCAACAAAAGTACAAAATGGGAGTATATAACATGATAACATGACTAAGACATTATGACTTATGCGATTACTAACTAGCCTATAGGGGTTATAATTAACCTGAAACTATATATTTCCAAGGAAAAACTGAATTAATAATTACATAATAGGTATAAGTAAGATAATTCCAAATTAAGAACTTTTGTCGTTTAGGGCTAAGGCTTATCAAAAACTTGTGTGGCTTCCTTTGTTTTGAACTAAGCTCGTTCTCTTTTTCTCTCCAGAAAGCATCAACCAGAGAAAGAGAGAGAGAGGGTTGGATTTAGAGTACTATATATAGTCATGTGTTACCACTTTTACAAAGCAGAAAACTTGATTCTGTAAGATTGGTAAGAGATTTGGCATGAGAAAATTGAGATGAATAGGTTAACTAGTTATTATACCTTGAAAAGATAGTTCCACAGTCACATTTATATTCTCTGGTGCCACAGGTCTTGGAGTGTGCTTTCCAATCCGACTGCACGGCATAACGCTTTGAGCACTTCTCGCACTTCCACTTCTTTTCACCGTGCTTTCTGCAAAAGTGCTTCTTTATCCCAGTTAAATCTCCAAGAGCCCTTGAAGGGTCGTGGTGGACACAACTCTTCTCTGGGCACACATAAACCCTCTTCCTCGCTTCCTTCCCCGTTCTCTGCTTAAGCTTCCAAGGAAGGTTGTGTCCTCGTCGATGGAGCTGAAGATTTTGATCCCTCTGAAAACCCTTCCCACAGGTTTCACACAAGAATCTGTTGGTAGCCATGAGTGTCTTTGGCGATAAGGCCACAACTTCAGCTTCAGGATCTGCGCAAATACAAACACTCACATGTTAAATCATCTGTCATATACCCTTTGGTTTTCTCTTGATGAAAAAGCAAATTATAACTCCGAATATCAAAGCAACATCACAGAATTGGTGATGGAAGCTGTTTTTTGCCATTAGCACTAATGAATTGCTTAAAAATTTTAACTTTTGTTGTAATGATACCAATGATGGTAAAGCTTTTATGCAAGAGATATGAATGAAGAGAAAGAAAGCATGCCTGGGTTTCCTGGGAGGTTTCTCTTCCTCTTCAAAGCAGGAGGAGGATTGTTAGTATTTGATGCAGCAGAAGCAGTTAGGTTGTGAGGGAAAGCATTGGTGATGATTTCTCCTTCATCCATCTTTCTCAGCATCTTGAAACTGTTTGTGATCAGATTCTGAGTTTGACTGAAACTGAGACACAGAGTTGAGTGAGGGAAGAAGAATTAGTGAGTGAATTAAGAGAAAACCCAAGAGACTGGGCATGTAGGCTTGTTAATTATATATGCCTCCAACCCTAAACAGCACAAAGTGGTATATGCAAGATGGGATCTCTCTCTCTCATTCTCTCTCATGTAATTTGAGTTGATTTAATTATCTACTTTTTAGGTGGAATATAATAAAATAAAATAAAATAAACGAAGATGCTGTTGGAGGCGGTGAAAAGTTAAAGAGGAAAGAGAGAGTGATAAAGGAGGAGGCAAAGAAAGGGAGAAGAAGTGAAGCAAAGGTGTATGATGACACATATGATGAGATGGGAAGAAAGTTAATCTCCATTTGGAATGATTATCCTATAATTGTTCTTGTTTTGTGGTTTATTTTAATCCTTTCTCACCCAATAAACTTTTCTGGTATAGTTTGTTTATTTTAATGTAAGAAATATCCCTATGCTTTTACCACATATATGGTGTGTGAATCTGAAACCAGTGTGTGTGTGTGTGTTGTGTACAGTGGTTTAGTAATGGTGAATTATAAATAGCTTGAGAGAAGCAAGAAGATATATGGTATTTCATCGCTTTAGTTGTGTAATATGTACCCATCAAACTGTCCCATCCAAATCATTCCAAGTTTTGTATGTTTTACAAGTTTTTAAACTTTTCTTTTTCACAAAGTTATCTTTTAGCTTTTTCATTTCCATTTTAACAACACAATAAAGCAAATGACATTTGCTAAAAAGTTACTATTAATTAGTCTTCATTAATACATCTTTTTTCTAACAAAATTAAACTGTTGTTATAAACACTATATATACACAATAAGTTGATAATTCAGAATAATTAGTCGATTTAACATAATAAAAAATGATTTTATTATAGAAACTTGAGCAACTGTTTAATCTAATTAGTGATCAAGATAACGATTATCTATTAAAAGAAAGTTTAATATTATAGTACGCATGAATGGTTTATTTGTGTATTTTAAATTTATAAAACAAAAAGAAAAAAAGAGTCAAATATTTTGTTTAATTATACCTCAATCATTATAAGAATTTAAATAAAATTAAGTTTGAAAGATGATTTTTTATTATTATATTAAAAAATAATTTGTGTCAATATTTATTGTACTGCCCAAAATATTTATTATTAATACAATAAATAATATGTATGTTAGTAGTTTAATTTAATGTTAAACAAAGATTAATTACAATAACAAAGACAATATCCTAACATTTGAAATTTTTATCTGTTAAATGAAAGTATTTCTAATAATATATAAATTTTAACATTGCGTATGGTATATAAATATAAATTTAACAGTGAAATTTAAAGGTATATTCACTGTACATATTTTTTAAAAAAATAATATGCATGAAATATCATATTATGTATAAATTATTATCTATTAAATAAATAAACTTTAATATTAAAATTACACTCTATATGAATTTCTTTAATTATTTAAAAAATATTATAGTAACACTTTTTATATATTACTAACTTTAATTATTTGAAAAAAACATTATATACCAGTGTAAAAATAATCATTTAGAACATTTTTTTCTCAATGTGAGTTTTTTATTAATTATTTTGGAAAAGATTATATAATTTCAAATCATTTTTAACGATGGTTCTTTGTCAATTTTTACTTAAGAACAGAGAAATGATAACAATTATAAAGGAAACCATAATTAAAAATGGGATAATGACAATTTTATAATTAATTTAGTTTTGAAATATCATATTTTTGACAATGATTTTAGGTCAACTATCATTAGTTCGTCAAAAAGTGGAGAAATGCCGACAATCCCTTATAAGTGTCATAAAAAAATGAAAATGATAATTTTTTTATTAATTCAATGTTAGAATAACATATTTTTAATGACACTTCTAAATGAATTGTCATTATATATAAAAGTGACAGTGACAACAATTATAAAAATAATCGTAACAAAAAACGATATTATATATCATTAAGAAAATGTTTTTTTTTTTTTTTCACTTTTCTCTATTGATTTTTCTTCTACCACAATTTTGGAGCTCTTTGTAGGTCAATTCATTGTCACCAATTGTTTCGGTTGTGCCGTTGTTGACTCCATGAGAAGAAGAAGGTTATCCTTACTATGTTGTTGATGCTATAAAGATAAGAACAATTGTACCATCATCAAAAGAAGAACAGTTATGTCTCAACGAGAAGAAAATGAATAGTTATGCTGCTATTGCACCTTTGCGAGAGAAAGAAGATTTTTGCCACCACCTTATTGTGTCAATGAAACAATAACATTTTTTTTCTCACAAATCGTCATCACAATTAACAAAAACAAGACAGCTGATTGAATTTTTTTTATATTTTTAATGATGAATAAATCAATTATAATTAAAATTATTGTTGTAAATTGTATTTAAATATTGTTATATTAAAAGTGTTCTTTTCCGATGATGAGTTTACTTTTATTAAAAAAGAAGATACTAAATATTTAAAATATTATATAATTTCACTAAAATTAAAATCATGAACAAAGCTAAACACATATTTGTGGCCTTAAGGGTCTAGAAGTCGATTAGGATGAATAAGTTAAAATAACTTCCAAATAAGTTCATGTTAAACATCGTTGTTATTGTATAAAAATTTTATTAAAAAAAAACTAAAGAAAAACATGAGGATTCACCAAACACTTATGATAACATTGCATACATAATAAAAAAAAGTACTTATTATGAAAAAAATCATTACAAAAATCATTTCTTTGAACTTTATATATCAGGAAAAAAAAAGACAAAATTACATACTAAAAAATTTATCATTAGTCAATTTTTTCATGTTGAAAAAAATCTTAAAATTTTTAAAAATTTTGGCTTTGGAGAATTTAGTGTTAACTTCTTTTGTCTATCCCTTTTAAATTTTCTTGTAATTTGTTCTGATTTATCGTTATCTTTAATATTAGAATTTTTCCTCTCATAAATCATAGGGTATGTTTTTTTGGATACGGACAAATTTTTTGAGAACCATCCTTTTGTTTAAAATTATGTAATGGGTTGTACTACCTCTTAATTATACTCCGCTTATAATATATATAATTTTTGGTGATTATAAATACTAAACTTTAATAGTGGTCTGTATAATTTACTTAATTATTAATGTATACTAATAATTAAGAATGTACATCATAAAATAATAATTAAAAGACATTAAACGTAAATTTGGACTGGTGCTTGAAATGTAATCCAAACTTATCCCGAAAAATACGCAAACTTATATCTCAATGTAAAAGGCGAATGCATCGAAATTAATTTAGAGTGAGACATATTGTTCTTTTTTAGGTTTATTGATCTTACAACATTTTGTTTTAGGTTTTTCTTTCTTCAAATTTGTAAATATTCATATTAATATAATCTTTACTTGCCCAGAAAAGAAAATTGTTACGCCATACAATTTTCTTTCTCTTAAACCAAAATAACAATACAACTTTCTTTAGATGTCTCCGTTCGAATTGAAATAATAAAAGAAAAGGAGAGGAAAAACTAAATTTGGCACCGACACATAAGGATCTGTTTATTTTATTCATTTAACAAAATTTACACACTTTACAATGTAAATCACATTTCAAACCACTTTTCTCAAAGCCAAAATTTTCTTTTTCAAGATAGGATTTTCGTGAATCTTTTACACTGACTGAGAACTGATAAATATTTGAAAAACTTCTGCCGTTTAAAGTAATTGTACCACTCTGAGAACAGAAATATTAATTATTTCTAACAACTATAAAAACAAAAGAAAAAAAGTTGATAGTGTACTATTTACTTTTGTCATAACCATGCTTCTGTAGAACTGGTTGTTCATGAAACAGTTTTTCTGCATAACTTGTCATATGCTGCTAGATTAACATGACAGCTTGAAATCTTGAAACTTGTCATGTTTCTATCCCACAGAGAAAAACCTTTGCGTCTAACGTGTGATGAGTGTGACATGGAAAGAGAAACATTCTCAGTCACAAACACTTTTGTATATTAATTTAACGTTGATGTTTGACAAAAGGGAAAACATAGCTTGAGTTTGTTCTGAAGGTGGTCAAAAAGAAAGTGCAGGTCATTGTTTGGCATGTTGAAGAAGATAGTTATAGATACCATACGGCAATTGCATGGCACAAGATTGAAAAGAAAGGGAGAGAAGTAATTTGCCATTATGAAGATCGAACAGCTAGGTAGCTACCCTCTTCGTTGTTTGAACTATTCTTAGAAAACATCCATGCACGTGTGATCATGCACTTGTCAAAGTGTGTGGGGGAAGGAAAATTCCAAAGGAAACGACGAAAATAACACAGAAAAGGGAATAATCGTCCAGATCATAACATGACCATGTCTCACTTCACTCCATTCCTAGTCTTAATTATTAATGGTTTTGTTTTCTAATATTAACGTGGGAGATACAACCACTGAAAATTTAACTCAAGATTTCAATTCACTTATCAAGATAATACTATTTTTCGATCTAAAATCTTAAAACAATAAATTTGTGAACTTTTATCATACTCAATTTTTTTACTGTCGTTAAATGTGAGATTTAGCTTCACAATTAGATTTTTAACGTAAGTAAAAGTAAAAAAATGATTTTTTAACATCTAAATTTTGACTATTTTTTTAACTTGAGGTTATATCTTTTAAGTGATTTTAGAATATAAAAAAGTGAAAAAATAAAAAAAAAATGAAAAATCACTTAAAAGATGTCATTTCAAATTATAAGAAAAAGTTGACAAAATTTAGTTGTTAAAAGATTATTTTTCATAAAAATAAATTTATTATTACTTACTCGATTTTATTTTATGAGGTTAAATTAAATTTAAATTCATTTCTTAACTCTTATCTATTATAGATTTATCATTTACTATTGCTATTATCACATGATTGTGTGATGTAAACAAGAAGTTGAAGCATTATATTATTTAGTTTCTGGACATTGCAAATATCAAACATTTTATTAGGGTATATATAGGAATCATACCTTTTGTTCTAGCAATTGTTTTGTTTTGTATAGATATTTTACTTTTTAGCTTTTTCTCGGCATCTTTAACGTACTGTTTCTTTTTCTTTTAAATAAAGGTTTTAACTTAGTTAGCTGGAAATGTTTTAACCCGAGAACTAATGTATACGTATAATGGTTCGAAAAGCAAAACACCATGGTTTTTCTAGTAATAAACATTTATATATAGAGAGAGAGAACAAATTGATTGTCTCTTTTTAATTAATTTACGAATAAGGTATATACTACTATAAGATTAGCATGGGAATGAAACAAAAGTCTTCCCCACTATCGTCAACCATACCACCACAAAAAGAAGAAAAAAAGGGAAAAGAAGTTTGCTTACCCTCAACGCTATGCTTTTTTTTTTCTTCTTTATCTTTTCATACAAGTGTTTAAATGTAATTAAAATTCATTTGGGGAATAAGAGAATATACGATCAAAGAATAAATACATTTTATTTTACTCACTAAATTTAGTAGTTTATGTATAATTTAACTCATGAAGTAATAATCCATTAAATTATCATAATTCTTTTCATATTTATATTGTATTAAAATTAAACTAGCTATAGAAATATAGTAGGTGATGGTCCATAAAAGAGGAAAAAAAAATTAGGAATAATTAGTATTAAAATGGAAGGAGACAGCCAGCTGACAAAGGCAGTGAATTTTTGGAAGTTTGAGCAGTCGTCTCCTTCTGGGCTGACTTTTACTATTAATTTTTCTAATCCTTAATCATAATCTAATCATGTTTTTCTTTTCTAACATTTTTTATTATAAATCTTTGGAGTTTTGTTGTTGAACTTTGGTGGCACTAGAATATTCTCTACCCTTCAACACTTCACCCAAAGACTCCAACTTTCAAGGCCTCGTGAGATTCCTATATTCAAACTCCATAGGGTCCCCCCCACAAATTAAGACCCTCCCTCTCTCTTTCTCTACCTTAATTAGCATCGTTAATTAAAAACACTAACAATGTTTAAAAAAAAATAGGAAAAGCAAATTGTTGTCAACAACAACGCTATATACGTTCGTTTCTTGCTGACATTTTGTCAATTTTGTCCAATTTTAAATCTATAATTTGCTTAAGTTAAAACAATTAACATAAGGTTAATTATACGCGATTAGTATTTAAAAAGGGTAGAATTGTAAAGTGGAAAATTCAACTAGTTAGAGATGGCTTAATTAAATGGGAATAATTGTCCAATAGCACTGTTAGATCTGGGATTCCTGTACAGGAACCCACATGCTTCTGTTTATGAAAAGCTGGAGAATATGTGCCCTTTTTTTTTTACGTTACACAATAAATAATTATTTTCTTTAATATTCTTCCTTTTCCTTTATTTTTATTTTTTTTAATTTTAGGTCATTTTCCATACACATGTCAAGGTGGTAGAAGAACTTATTGCGTTTTTAGCCAACCAACTTTACAGGGGAAAATAAGGCAGCACATGAATATTCTTTCGGATTTGCAAATTTGTACTTCACTTTTCGAGAGATATGCTTGGTTTCTTTATAATGCATAATTGCATCACTGTGTTTCTTCGTTACAATATTAATAATGTAACAGAACAAAGTTTCATAATCTTGTTTTTTTCATTTTCAAACGTACCGTTGCGTTTCAATTCTGGATTTTTCTAAATGTGTTTCTGCGAATTAACTTAATTTTAGAATACGTGATTTTACAAAATTTATTTTGAGTACGTATAAGTGAGTTTAAGGAAAAATAGTGTACATATGAAAACCTTGACCTATTAGTCTAAAATGATGTGAAAAGATTTCATCACATCAAGAGACAAAATGATGACAAACTTATGTCAAAATAAAGGCTGTTCAGATTTTCTTTAAAAAGTATTCTCTCAAAACTCAGGGCAAATTATAAGAACTAGAATTAGCGAGTTAATGGAGGAGATAATGTGACAAGATAAAGAGAGCAGATTTTCCTCATTATTATTATTATTATTATTATTATTTTTTTAAATTCGTGATATTTACATGCTAATAAGTGACACTAAAATAAACTTATTTTTTCTTCTTTTTTTTTTTACGAATTTGAGATAACAATAAATTGTACCGTGATGAATTTTTAGGATTGCTAATATTGTGACTATGTTTGGATAATAATTTTTTGCGACAAAATTAAGTTATAGCTGTTATAATATTGATGATGGAAATTTATGAAAGATAACACGTTATCATCAAGTATTTGTTACAAATATTTTGAAAAATATAGTAATAAATATTTTATGTGACTACAACTATGACTGTCATGAATATATTACCACAACAAAATCGTTTAAATATTTAGTTGCACTTAATCAAAATTAAAAATTCATTCAAAGTGAACGAAAGCATCGACTCTTACAAAATAGAGTGAACTCATTTAAAGTGCAAGCTCGTGCTTTTTTTTTTTAAAGGGTTAAATATATTTTTTGTCTCTTAATTTTTAGTAAAAAATTAGAGTTAGTCTTTCTTCAAAACTTTGGACTAATTTAGTCTCTGTTATTATAAATGCATGAATTTAGTCATTTTTAACTAAATTTGGTTAAGTTTAATTCACGTTTCTCGGTTATCATTAAAGCATAAATGTGTCAAACAATATAAAAAACTCAAATACTATCATGAAATGCGTTTGAAACGTCAAATAAACTTAACAAACTTTGGTTAAAATAACTAAATCAACGTATTTCTAGGGTTGGAGGACTAAATTATGTAAAAATTTTAAAGAGAGACGAATTCAAAATTTCACTAAAAGTTAAAGACCAAAGACATATTTAACCCTCCTTTAATAATAAAACTTAAATTTTAACGTTTTTGTTATGTTGCTTTAAATGAATATATAGTCACTTGAATGCAAGACGATTCAAGAGTTTGTGAGCCCTAAAACAAACTTATAAAATAAGCTATTTCATTTAAAATTAGTTTTTCGAGCTTTTTTATCCAAAATTATTTATTAAATTGTCATAATTAATTTTATTTAACATCTCTTTTTCAATAGGTAATAAGGCTAATCTATTTAATCTTTATTGATATATTGTTATCTTAAATAAGTTTTTATTATTTTTATCTTTGAGAAACTCCTCTCGACTCAGGTAACTAACATTAGAATTGTTATTATTCTACAAGCTATATATGTATTTGGAAAATAATTTATTCTTTTTATATATTTAAGAGAATGTTAATTGGTTTATTATTTTCCAAACCTATAATTTTTCTTAAGATATTTAATTCTAAAAATAAATTAAATCTATCAATATCCAATAAATTATCATATTTTAAAGATTTTTCAAGGTTTAAGCATTTTTCTTTCAAAAATGTACAATCTAGTGACTTTAATTTGTTTAACACTAAATAAAAAACATAAATATTTTCATATGTTTTAAATTGTTCAAATCTACTTTAAAGTGTGGTTATTGTTTTATCTACAATATTCAATAGGTAATCAATTATAAATGACTATTGGAGAGATTTTACAGTTTCATTCTCAATGTTTTCATCAAATTGTTTCTTTTTACGTCTAATACCTTTTTCACAAGCAAAAGTCCCAAAGCATTTTAAAGAACTAGTCAAAGGAGAGTTAGTTTTCATTTCGGTTCACACCAAAAAGGCAAGCGATGAGCCTGTAAAAAAAAAAAGAAAGAATACAGGCAATTCTCGGCAAGCACTGCAGGTCCTTGCAATAGGCACAGGTTGGAGGAGATTACTTCTTGAACAAGCCAAGAGAATAGTCAAAAAAATGTGCTTACGTGGACATACCAAGACAAAACTTAAGTTCTTCTCAACTCGATAATAAGTCTTTTTTTTGCTAAACTTGAATTATCTTTCTACAGAAAACCTAACTTTGAATTATGCTCAAATTAATCTATTATCCACCAAAAGACTAACCCCTAATCTAATTAATAGTTTTGTAAAAAAATTTGACTTCCTCATCAAGATATATGCAAAAAACTCTCGAAACTCGTAAATCGAAAAGTATTGAAAAACAAATATGGGCAAAAGAAACACATTTCTAAGTTTAATACAATTCCAAGACATAATAAAAACAACAACAACACAAATTGAAAGAAAAAAACATACTAACCAGAAATGAGGATAAAAAATTTTGTATATACAAGAAATATGAGATTCAAGGAATGTAATATACTAAAACCCTAAAAGAACTTTCAGAAGAGAAGAAAGTAAGGAGATGCAAGAGAAGTCACAGAGAGATAAAAAGATAAAAGAAGAATATAGAATCCAGATTGATTATAAGAGAATAAAGATAACTAATCATTCTCTTTTTCGTAAATAAAATTATAATTTACTAAATAAAAGTTTTAACTCATTAATTATCATTTTTAATACCAATGAAAAGTAACATATACGAATAATAATTTAATTAAATTTTATTCACAAACATAAACTTATAATTAATTTAATAGAGTTATATCATGATAAAATATTTTTTTAGGCCTTTTTTTCTGAAACTTAATTTAATAATTAATTTAATAGTGATATATAAATACAAAAAAAATTGAGGCCTTTTTCATTAAACATAATTTTATAATTAATTTAATAGAAAAATATTAGTTGTAAAAAAATGAGGCCTTATTTGTTTGGAGGCCTAAAGCGAGTGCTTTACATGTTTTACTTTTGAGTCGGTCCTACTTGAATGTCACTCCACAATAAACAAATATTTGATATTATTTTTCTTGAATAACTATGTTTACGTGAAAATTCATAACAATATTTGTTATTATTTTTCTTAAATGATTATTTATACACTAATACAAATAGGGCTTTCAATGTCATCAATTCCACGTTAGGTGTAACAAAATACGTTAAAAATGTATGTGGGTTTTAGGACAAACAAACGTTAAATAACATCAAACCTAGGGTAGTCAGACGTTCTTTAATGTGTGTTGGACTTAGAGCTCATGTTAAATAGGGAATTGGCGTATAGTTGGAGGTAGACCAAAGTCAATTGACCTTTTAAAATTTCAGAAAAAATGCCAATCCTCACATTTATCTTTCTTGTTTGTGCCAAACCTCTCACCAAAGTGTAGTGACGACGCCAAACTTGTAGGAGCAAGTTCTTCAACCCATTTCACCCTATCTGACCATATTGTGGTGCACATTTGAGCTCAAGCTTGTATTCTCCTCGATTGCATTTCACATTAAGCTTGGTGTTTGTGTGTCATAAATGTTGCATTTTGTACCATTGAGGTTGATTTTTCTCATCTTCACCCATGTTTTAGGTCAACGCATATGATCCTAATTTTGTAAAATTCACTAAAAATAGCTAGAAAATGATTTTTGACTTAATATTTTTTTTTGTGGTAGCTTCTATTAGGTTATATTCAAATGTAGAATGTTCGCATCTAACATATTGGACATAAATTTAGGGTTATGAAGATTTGATTTTTAAAAACTTTAAATGGTCATAACTATTGCCACGAACCTCGAATTAAGGCGCTCCAAAAGCAAAAGTTGTTGGAAATGAGGTGACCAATGTGTTAGCCCATGCCTGAATGGGATTATGGCTCTAGAATTTCAAAAATTTCATCATTTACGGTATGTTTTTTATTTTCTTAGTATTTTCATCCATTTTTCTATACTTTACAACTTTATTTGAGATAACCATACTACTTAGAAAATTCTAGAAATTTTTGTGATCTATTCTTGAGATAGCCATATTTTTTTTTTCTACACATTGTGGACATATTCACCAAATAGTTGGCTCTTCAAAACTCATCTTTCTAAGCTGGGATGAAAAATATATATTCCTAACTTGAGGGAGCTGAAGGAATTAATATAAGAATTTTAAGTCAAATAATTAGAGTTAGTTGTCCATTAGTGGTGAAAAACAAAATGCTTCGTACATATTAGATCTAGAAAAACAAAATGGTGTGTTTGGATGAGGCAATTTAAGAGAGTAATTCATTTATTTGAAGAATTTGAAATTCTTTCAAGGAAAATGATATGTTTAGATGAGGGCATTAAAAGGAAATTAAAAAATAAGAATTTTAAGAAGGTATTTCAAATAACTAAAATAGTAAAATTTGAAATTCACTTAAACAAAAACTAAATTGAAATTCTCCAAATTGTGGAATTTTTCATTGATTAGGACAAAAAAGTCTACAGGTCCAAAAGTCGAGTCAGATCAAGCAGAAGATCGAGTTGATCCAGCCTAAGCCAAAAATCGAGTCGGGTCAGCCTAGACCTAAAGTCGAGCCAGTCTAGGACGAATTGGGTTGGGTCAAAGGTCGAGTTGGCCAACTTGAATCAGGTCGAAGGTCGAGCCCACAGACATGGGTCGGGCTGAAGGTTAAGTTGGTAGACTTGGGTTGGATCGAAGGTTAGGCTGTTAAACTTGGGTTGGCCCGAAGGTTGAGCCAATTGACCTAGGTCGGGCCAAAGGTCGTGCTGAGCCAACCCAAATCGAAGGTTGAGTTAGGGGACTCGGGTCGAAAGTCGACTTGAACCAAAAGTCAAGATAAGTCGTATCGAATTGAAGATTGAGCTAAGTTAAGTTAAATTCAAAAGTAGAATTGAGTTTTCTGTAAAATACAAATTAAGTTGCTTTATCCAAGCAAAAGAATTGAAAGTAATTGTTGAAATATCTCAGTCAAACACAAGATAAGTGAATTAGTATAGTAAATTAATATTTATGGAGAGGGTTTACAAAACTTTTGGTGGACATACTAGACATGAAATTCTTTTAGGTAAGTTGGAAAACATCTTTTTGTGTATACCTTAACTGAAAACATGATTAACCAATTTTCCTATTTTGATAAAGTTGAGTATAATTAGATCCAAACACATGTAATAAACCTATACCCCATAATTAGTACACTTTTCAAAATTTTAATCATTTTATGTGTCATTAACGATTTAGTATAGAGCCAATAAACCTATACCCAATAATTTGGGAAACTAAAACTGTTCATGTAATAAATAAATCTTAACAGTTTGATTTCGTAATTTTCCATCAACCCTAGTTATAGAGTGGCAATAGGGATCTAGGAAATATGTTATTATGTGTATAATTTTGTAAATTAACGAGAATGTGATTTTCAAAGAATATATACTTTTCATGGTAGTCAAAACTTCAGCATATATCAAACTAATTTTTATATTTAACAATGAACCATTTTTTCGTAATTTTGGTTAAAACATTTACATATATGATCATTATTAACCATTTTAATTTTAAAAAGAAAACACATTTCTTAAAATTTAAACAGAAACAATCGTACCCTTAAACGTGTATCTGGGCATACATTCTCAGATTACTCAGCTAAGGAACTCATCCAACACTAACCCTCATGTCGTAGTGGTTGAAAAAGAATAAAAAAATCAGATTAATTAGCATATTTTATGCTTTATTAAAAAGCTAATATATAAATATATCACGCATTATTTCTCTAGCTATCTTTCTCTCTGGTGAATTAGTGCTGATTAAGGTGGGCTGTGTATGATTGATACCTTTATGGTCAACACTTGAAAAACAGATAATATAATGCACAAGATCCATTTAACAAAAATAAAGTCTCCATCACTTATGGGACAACTCTTCATTATGTTATTTCATAACAAAATAAGCCATATACTTATAGAGTAAAAGTTTTTTTTTCATCCAATATTTTTACTAACTAATATGTTTAATAAATTTGTTAATTTTTAGGCATAAAAGTTACTGAAAATTATCTACTAAATAATTTGTCTTGGATAGAATATTTTCAACATTAGCAATTAAATTCTATTTATGATAGAAATTTAAGTTTTATATTGAATAAAAAAAATGAACATTTTATACTAGTTTATTTTCTTAATATTTTAAGTTAAAGATCTCAATTTAATATGTAAGTTGAACTCATATTTCTTTAATTGTACTTATGGTGTGAATGGTCTATGAAAGACTTATTAATTTGTATAGAGAAGAAATACAAGTGTGATTGTATGAAAATGAATTAATCTTCTTTACGGTCCCACAAAATTTAATAAAAGCAATAATAAGAATAATTAAGTTAAGAAAAGGAATTATATATCTGATATGATTGTGAATTGGATATGTATTGTCTCTGAACACGCTTAGAAGGTGAAGAGGCAAGCACTGTGTTGTTATGGATATGGAATTGACCACCACTATAACCTTAATCTACCAATTATGGATTATGAAATTGCCATGCATCTAACCTAATAATATTAATTAATAAAGATATTACAACTTTGTTATAGCAGGGCCAGGGAAAGCAAAACTAAACCTTGCACTAGGGCTTTCTTTCTTTCTCTTTTATTTTGAATTAAGGTTAATGAAGGAGGTCTTAATCATGTATTAATTATTGTTCTCTTTTGTAGAGGTGGTAGGGACCATTTATGCATGTAAAGAGAGTGCAAGAGTGAGTGAGAGAGAGAGCAAATAATGCCCAAATCAGAAAATTATTTTAGTGATGAAAATGTTGGTGAAGTTGCATTGTATTATATAGTAAACAATGTCACTATCTATATACATATCTTCTTTTTCTGGGTTTTCCAGGAAGGTCACAATCAAGAATTATAAGAGAGCATTAATAGTGAAGTTCCACTATGGAAAAAAAGAACAAAGTTTGATTCAAGAACAAATCAACAGGGGCTTGTCCTTCAATTATTGGGAAATTAGTTTGGATGGGGAAAGAAAGGAGCTAAAAGACAGATTTAAATTCAAAACTCTCTTTGTACCAATGAAACTGTACGTAACATTAATTGGTCCCAAAGGATGTAAAAGTGAATGTAGAAAAAGTCATCTTTGTTATCTACCTTGCTGTCTACATATATTCATGGTGGCTTTTCAAAAAATTTGTAGGACACCATTACTTTTTTTAAAGATATCTTATATGGACACTAAAAAAAATTCTTAATAATGATTGAAGATATCTTATATGTATGGTTTTAGAATAGTAATTCATTTAATCATCATTAAAAGTCAAACAATATGATGATGATTGTAATTATCATTGTTTTTGTTGACATACAACGATGATAACTACAATAACTGATGTTGTTTCCTTGATATAATAAAAAAATTACAGTAGTTACATAGATAGTAAATTCCTTTTCTCTTCTCATATATATGCGACAACACAAGTATTCTTCTTACGGAGACAACCATTCTTCTTCTAAAGACAACAATCCATTCTTCTTTGTGTGATAACACAATCATTCTTCTCTTATTTTCGTGGAGGTAGAAACATATTAGTGGCGACACAATTTTTTTATTTATTATTATTATTATCCTCTTTCTAATAAAAGCAAATTGGAGACAAATAAGTGGTGGTGATTAATTACTACAGGCGGATATTTGTAGTGATTAAAATTACAAGTTTTAACGGTTAAAATTGTATACGGTTTAAAAAATCATCAGAATTATACATATAAAAAACAGTTTGTGATAAAAAAAATTCAACCGTCGATATTATTGTCACAAAAGAAAAAAAATACTAACGATTAAAAATTACTACAAAATTTACTTTTATTTTATGATATTTTATTATATTTTTATAGTTAAAAATTACCACATATTATATTATATATTAACGGTTGAAAATCGTCACAAAATATATCATATTTTGATAATTAAAAATAATAGAAAATGTTAAAATATTTTTTAATTTTTTTAATATTCTAAAAGTATTTAGTAATTGTTTTTCATTCATATGTTAACCAATATTTCAATTATCTATTTTATTTAAAATTATTTTTTATTTACTTATTTATTACATAAAATATTCTACTTTCTAAGTCTTGTTATTCTTTATTTACTTATTTATTAATTTATTAAATATATGTGAAAGTCTTTCCACATGGGTAGGGTCAATGGAAGAAGCTTGGACAACATGCTCTTTACAAATATTCACCTGCCTAATCAAAAGGATTATGTTCTCTTTTCTCCATGAAATATGTTCAAGATTTTTCATTAACTCTACTAGTAACTACACCAAAAAACTCTACAAATTTTCAGATGCTTTTAGCCTATAAGCAAGGAAATAGTATGTTGCAATGCATATTACAAAGTATAAAGTGCGGAATTAAGGATTGAGAAGATCCTAACATGTATAAAAGGATATGTCAAATTAATCTAAAAAGTGATGATCATCCTCATGATGTTGACACTTCTTGGCCACCCTCTTCATCTTGTGAAATTAAAAATCAAAATCATATCATGTTAGCATATTTAAAATAATAAACATAATATTAAATTATACACACAAAATATAAAACACTTACAATTACATTACTTGCATTACCAACATGATAGCCAACTCATGAGGAATATACCCTTCCTTGGATGTATGCAAGCATGACACTTTAATGTCTTCAAATTTTTTTTAGAAGTTGCTAACTTTTCCCTCAAACTAATAACTTCCTCTTTCAATTGAGAACTTTCAACTGAACCAAAATTTGAGAAATTGTACCATGCATTACTAAATCTAGTCGTGGATTGAAATACAACACTATGAAGACCTCCTAGTCCTAAGCAACGTGCACATCTAGAAAGATCCTTTCCCAACACTTTACTAACATAATCATCAGCTAAGATTTCATTATAATTAACACTTTGACTCATTTCTTGTGTTATTTTCTCTTATAAATATAAAAGTACATAGTGAATATTGAAACTAAAACTAAAATATGAATATTGAAACCAAGTTCATGTAAATGTGTATGTGGCAGTGAAATTGAAAGTTACAAAAGTTGAATATTGTTCCTGTAAAAAATCATGAGAATGAAGGGGTTGACAGGTGAGGTGATGGACGAAACAGATTGAAAGTAGTGACATAACGAAACACACTCACTCATTTGAGACTGTAGAAAGAGATGTAACAATCAATCAACCAATCACACAGAAACCACTCACTCTGAATGCATTTCTCAACTTTATAGCTTACCATTACAATATTATAATAGAAATAAATTAACTCTGAAGAACACAATTTTAATGTAAAAATGCAATGTATATTACAGAGTATGATATATAGTAGCAAATATTACATTAAAGAAATAGTTGGGCTAGAGATTGGAATATTGCTCCAATGAGATTTGGTATTTTTCCATTCAACCATCATTCCTATAACAACAAACAATCGAAACAGATTGCTAAACACTCAACAACGTAAAGAGTAAGCAAGCAATGTGATTCACTAACTACGATAATGCACTGAACCCGATTATCATAATCACTAACTTTCAAGATGAGGGTTTTCATTACAAAATGAGGGGTTCGATGAGATTAGAAGTTGCAAACACTAAATTGAGAATGCCCAATCGATTAAACCAGGTCACATAGGACATATTAACTTCAAAAAGATAGAAATATCACATGCTTTGAAAATTGATGGCTTCAATATGCTGAAAAACTTTCAAAAATTACATTGAGTATCTGCTATGTGCAAGAATGCACTAGTGGAGACTGACCACTGCACAGAGGAAGAAATAATGTGTGAGAAGGAGACCAGATGAAGACCCACAAACATAGGGTGGAGACACTAGTGAAAGAACCACAAATGTAAGAGAAAGAGAGGCACAAATGAAAGACACTAAAACGAGAATATTAAAATCATAATTGTAAATGGTTAAAAATATTAAACAATATAATATTTTCTAACGGTTAAAATATTAGAACAACAAATATAATTTTTTTGACAGATTTTTATAACCAAACTAAAAAATCGGTAATAAAAAATAATTTTTTTTTGTAGTGTATGAAACAGTAGAGAGCATCGAAATTATGTAAGAAGAATAACTAACCGAAAGAACCAAAAGAAAAAAAAATTAACATGATTTTAAACGATGATTATATCTATAATTGTCGTTAAAAATAATCAAACAATGATGGTTAACATAAGTGTCATTGAAAGTTTGTCATTTTAACATTAAATTAATTACTAAATTTTCATTACCAATAGTTAAAAGGAGAATTGTCATTACTTCTCTATTTTGGAAAAATGTTAACCTAGAACCATGATTAAAAGTTTAATATCAACATTAAATTGTTTACAAAATTATCGTCATCGCCTTTTCAACACAATGACTTCTCTTATAATTGTTATCAAAATTTTAAACATAAATAGTAAACTCTTTTTTTTTCTTTTTATACAATAATGACAACACAAATTATTTTCTTAACAATTCCTCTTCTTGTAAAGACAATCATCCATTTTTCTTTGTATTTTTCTTTTATCAGCAAAGAATATTTTTATTTTTTATTGAATTTGTGAATGTTCAAGTCCTGTTACACTTATATACAATCTTTGTTTCCTTAGTGACCCACTTAAATCAACCACACACACAATAAAGACTATCCATTTTTCTTTGTGTCAAGACACGATCATTCTTCTCTTCTTTTCTTGGAGGCACAACATTATTAGTAACATGACAATGAAACAAGGTAGCAACATATTAGTGGCGACACAATCCTTGTTCTTGTTGTTGTTATTATTATTTTTCTTTTTCTCTTCCTCTTCCTTATAGAGGCACATCAAAGATATTAAGTGGTGGCAATGCATGAGAAGATAGAGAACATCGAAAAATAACCAATAGAAAGATTCAGAAGAAAAAAATTTTTAACATAACTTTAAACAATGACTATTTATATAATTGTCGCTAAAACCATTATGGTTAACATTCAAAGTTTGCCACTCCAACATTAAATTAATTACTAAATTGTTACTACCAATAGTTAAAAAGGGAATTGTCATTGCTTCTCTACTTTAGCAAATGTTAACCTATAACCATAATTAAAAGTTTAATATCAACATTAAATTGTTTACAAAATTGTCATCATCACCTTTTCACCAATTACTTCTCTTATAATTGTCACCAAATTTTAAAATTATCACCACATTTTTTCAAAAACATTTGTAGACAAATCATAACTGAAAATGACTTTCTTAAACATTAAATACTCTAGCATAAATATTAGTCTTCCAAAAATGTTAAATATTATTCTTGTTCATTAATTTAAATCAGTGCATTACCCTGTTGAAAATACTTGACAATCCCCATGAAACAAACACTGATATCAGTAAAATCAGCACGTAGAAATCTTGGACGAACATAATATACTATAATTGGGTATCAAAATTTTGGAGATGTTATGAAATAAAGCGAATAACATAGAGAATGACGACAAATAATAGAGAAGAGAAGAAATAAGAGAGAATAGAGAATGATAGAATAGGGAGCAACTCATGTGTGTATTATTATTGATAGGAAGAGTCCTATTTATAGATACAATATGTAATCCATAAAGGAAACAAATCAACTTAGTTAATACAAATATTTACCATAAAGAGTAATGAATCATATCAGTAAAT
>Ga0099822_1000755_pt1 | contig 33315 bp, 20 predicted proteins | sample CowpeawhiteBW_FD_76839 | JGI IMG/M metagenome (GOLD analysis project Ga0099822, IMG submission 76839) | Root nodule microbial communities of legume samples collected from California USA - Cow pea white BW | ecosystem: Host-associated > Plants > Roots > Nodule | place: USA: California | collected... | reverse complement strand
TATATATATATATATATATATATATATATATATATATATATATATATATATATATATATATATATATATATATATATATATATAATTATAATTAGTAGAGATTTGAATTAGCACGAGATTAGACTTTATGGATAAAGCTTAAGACCTAAACAATATATATATAACGTGATTTGCGTGATTTTTTTTGAAAGTCTAACGCTAAGCAATCTCCAAAAGGTTGTGTAAAACATTGCTTCAAAACGCAAATAAGTGAAGCCAACTTGAATTTTGGATTTTCCTCGTTAACTCTAAATTTAATTTGTTGGATAATAATTAATTTTATTGCAACCATATGGTTAAATCTTTTGGTGCACGGAAACTTGAAGTGAGTGATAATAAATTATTAAGTATTTATTTGAAAACGAGATTGAGGTGTAGGGTGTAGTTTATAATGAAGAGGATCCTCAATTATGTGTGTGATTAATGAAAAGATGCACATGGAGTTTAGCATAATTGGTGGTGTTGAAATATCAACATCTCTACGTGGGAATTCAACATAGGCACCCAAACTATACTCAATTATTAATCTAATTTATGATTTATTACTTTTTCCCCACACGATTAGATCATGACCACAATTTTTTTTTCTTTTTTTTTCAGTGCATGTATATTCTATTTTTAATATTTAATTTTACCGTTGTATCACTTTAAATTTAAAATATATTTTCTAATTTGCTCAAGAAGTAGTCAAGATAGCACAACTTTTACTTTTTAACAGTCTGGTAAAAAATTGCGGAACTTCAATTTATTTATTTTACTAATGCTCTTTAAATTTACTTTGTATGATTTTTTTTTTCGAGTTATCACTTGTTTTAATCTTTTACTTTTCCATACATTCTAACCAAATTATAAAAAATTTCAAACTTTTGGAGGTGACGTTATGAACCAGTCTCTGGCATAAGTTAATACGCAACATCGAATTCGGATCCTATGTTCGATTTTGTTGTGTTGTTCATCTATTGTGTCTTCATATATACTGATTACCACTAATTTTGATATTTTAAAATATATTAAAAAATATTTAAAATACCAATACAGTGTATTTTTAATGTTCAACAAATAAAAAAAAAACAATAAAAAATCTGATATTGTACACGATAAATGAAATTCAATGCTTATGTAGACAATAAAATGTAACTATCCTCACAAAATTTTAGATTGTTGAATTTTAATGAAATCTTTGTATTATTTATTTCACCCTACAAAATGTTATAGTCAATTCACTAATTGTCTTTATTTATGACCCGCCTGCAACCAAACCTAGGTTGTGATTCATGTCCAACTTTTAGCTTCTTTTTTTCTTGGTATTTTTACCTTTTTAAATATCAAATTAGTTCTTTCTATTACAGTCTAAAAAGACCAGAAAAATCATTATATAAGAGACATTTTCGAAACCCATACATCATTTTTCTCTGAAAACCTAATTAATTCTCTTAATACCATACAATTTCACATTAATTTCTCCTTTATGTACACTTTATAGATATCATGACGAACAAAAAATATCATAAATATATATATATATATATATATATATATATATATATATATATCGAAACACAATGATTGACTTTGCAATAATTATGATAAAGTTAGATATTATTATAAACTTTGGCTAACTGCACTATTTTCCTATAGTTAGTTAGGACTTGGGAGTGTTTAAGAAATATTATTATTTCTTACATATATAAAATTCCTCCCACAAAAAAAATGCACTTTATTTAATTTCTGAAATGCAAACTATATGACGAATTTCGAAGCTTTTTTCCTAATGGATCGTATATATATCCCTCATTAAATTAAGAGTAGTTAACTTTAGATTAATGGATTATTCAGTGTTCATATAATTGCAAAAACCTTTTACCAGTATACCTAAACCTGAGAATTGTGCAAAATGGTCCTCTGAATGACTTTAACATAATTACCTCCTCCTAAAGCTAAACTCTTTCTTTGACTTTCTCTAATTTTACCATATAATATAGATCTTGTATATACATACTATAAGCATAAAAAAAGGAGTTATGAATGACACCCCATCCACTTCTGTGCCACTATCACATTATTCTTCTCTGACACATAATATTTAATTATGGGGTTTAATTGAAAAAAAAAATGTCCAAATCAAATATATTGATGGTTCACTTTTCCACGAACAACGATCATTCCATGAAACATCTACACTTTAGGTTAGAGACGTAATGTTACACGCCATTGACTGCAATTAATAACAAAAGAAAGAGGATGAAAGAAAAGCAATAACATGGTTCTTAATTACAACATGCATGGTACAATGGTAGCTAAAAGCACATGGGGGACATATGAAAATTTGAATTCTAACACACTTAAAGTAAGCCTTATCTATATGATTTAGGATAATTAATGTATAAAACAATTATTATTATTTCATTCGCGCATTTCTTTCCCGTTATAATCAGAACTTAACAGGTAAAAATATAGTTTGTTCTGATTAGTTAACACTGCTTAATTGTACAAAGTAGTTTTTAGTATACTTGTTCAATAATAATCCGTGCAAGTGCATCACATGCATTAGAATATCTAATAAAAATTATATTAAGTAAAACTGTTTATTATTTTATTGGATGAATATATACATTCTAACTTCCGTTCCGTGTGATACGTTTCATTTTTGAAAAAGTTGCGTCCCTTTTTCTACAAAGCCGACACTCGAGTATCAAGTACTATATATATATTTATATTGTTCAAATACAATTATTTAAATCTTAATAAAGTTTCCATGTGGATATATAAACAATGAAATATTACAAAGTTATTTATTCATGGACTCTTACAGCTAATTATACACATATATATCCATTGATTGAAAAAAAATATTTGTATTTTATCAAAGATAATAATATCATTCCTATGCAAATTAATTTGTAACGTGTAGTTTTATTATACATTTATCTGCATGTAGCCCCGAACATTGTCAACACATACACATTAGTATGAGAAGGTTGTTAGGGTTTGTTGCCTGCAATATCTTCAACAAATCAAATGATCACGATTCACGTTACTCTATTCACTTTATTACCTTCGCTCTGAACAAAAAGCAATAGAAAACAAGAAGAAAATGAAAAGGATGAAAAAAGCATTTTGAATTTTCTGAGTCAACAGAGGCAGCTGAGTAGTAATATCCGGGAACCTTTTTGCTTATATTGTATAGAGTAGATCAAAAGGGTGATTAAATAGTTAAATGAGTTGTTGAAGTTTATATTTTTTTAAAAATGAGTTAGTTGAAATGGAGCCATATGGAGAAAATTAAGAAAATTGAATTAAGATATTGCCATTAGAAAGTCACAAGGCCAGCTGGGGAAGCTTCATTTATGCATTAAATTATAAAACGGTCTCAACTGGAACGAATTGGTCTCTCATCACATATGAGACATTCCACTATAAATATGCATTTGATGTAGCTTTCTTAATCATCACTGAACCAACCATCAAGGATCATATCTCAACATACACATTGGTTGGAGGCTACTCCTTCTACTCATGACCGCCGGTAGCTACGGCCCTAGTAAGGGTCGATTCAGGCCTCAAATGGCCATTGCATTGGCCATTGTTCTTCTTTCCTTCAATGTAGCATCCGTCGCCGCTGATGCTTACACTCACTCGCCACCACCGCCACCACCGTATGTTTACAGTTCTCCACCGCCTCCTTCCCCGTCACCTCCACCTCCTTATGAGTACAAGGATCCACATTATGAATACAAGTCTCCTCCACCACCTTCTCCGTCACCTCCACCACCGTATTACTACAAATCTCCACCCCCACCTTCCCCATCTCCTCCTCCACCATACTACTACAAGTCCCCTCCTCCACCTTCTCCTTCACCTCCACCTCCTTACTACTACAAATCCCCCCCTCCCCCAGACCCATCCCCTCCACCCCCATACTACTACAAGTCTCCTCCACCACCTTCTCCCTCTCCTCCACCTCCATACTACTACAAATCCCCACCACCACCCTCTCCCTCTCCTCCACCTCCTTACTACTATAAATCTCCCCCACCACCCTCTCCCTCACCTCCACCACCTTACTACTACAAGTCACCACCACCACCATATGAACACAAGGATCCATACTACCAGTACAAGTCTCCCCCTCCACCTTCTCCTTCACCTCCACCTCCTTATTACTACAAATCTCCTCCACCACCTTCACCGTCACCACCCCCACCATACTACTACAAGTCTCCTCCCCCACCTAAAAAGTCACCACCCTATGATCCTTACTACTACAAGTCCCCACCACCACCTTCACCTTCACCACCCCCACCCTACTACTACAAGTCTCCTCCTCCACCTGAAAAGTCGCCACCCCATGATCCTTACTACTACAAGTCCCCACCACCTCCTTACTACTACAAATCTCCTCCTCCTCCATCTCCCTCACCTCCTCCACCATACTACTACAAGTCTCCTCCTCCTCCTTCACCATACCCTCCACACGTGCCTTACTACTACAAATCTCCTCCTCCACCGTCTCCTAAGCCTTACTACTACAAATCTCCACCTCCACCATCTCCTAAGCCTTACTACTACAGCTCTCCCCCTCCACCGGTCGCATATCCCCCACACTCTCCATACCCTCACCCTCACCCATATCACCACTCATTGATCGTTAAGGTTGTGGGTAAAGTCTACTGTTACAGATGTTATGACTGGAAATACCCTCAGAAATCGCACAACAAGAAACACCTCGAAGGTAATTATCGTTATTATTATTTCATTACGAGACTTTGACAATAACAATATTTATGTTATTTTCCACTCAAACGTGTCATTGTTTGGCAATATTTAACTGCATTTTTGTTTTCCTTAATCTTTTATTTGGGGACATGAGTTGCTTATGTTCCTTTCATTGACTTTTCTTAGTCAAACTCATTTTCCTACTTTTATAACTCTATCGATATCGATCTCGTTGTGTGTGACTATTTGCATTTTACATGAACCCTACTTTTAAGTCATTAAAAACTCTTTTTTTTCCTAAATTTTTCATATATCTGTGCATTAAAAATCCATTACCAAAATTAAAAGAAATAAAATCTTATTCTCTCATTTTATGTTTTAACATGTGAAATTCATGCATTTTTCACCTTAGGTGCCACGGTCGAGGTGACTTGTTCAGTTGGAAGCAAGACCATAACGGCTTACGGTAAAACTAAGAACAACGGAAAATACAGCATCACCGTTGACGGATTTGACTATGTTAAATATGGAAGCACAGTCTGCAAGGCCAAACTCCATGCTCCTCCTAAGGGCTCACGTTGCAACATACCCACCAAGCTTAACGAGGGAACCAAGCTGGAGTTGAAGTCAAAGGATAAGTACGAGGTTGTTCTGAAGGCTAAGCCATTTGCCTATGCCCCAGAAAAGCCATACGATTGTGAGAAGCACAAGCATTCACACAAACCATACTACTACAACTCTCCCCCACCACCTTCACCATCACACTCCTACCCTCCTTATTACTATAAGTCACCACCTCCACCTCCACCATCATACTACTACAAGTCACCACCGCCACCATCATACTACTACAAATCACCACCTCCACCATCATACTACAAGTCCCCTCCTTACTACTACAAGAGCCCACCTCCACCATCACCATCTCCACCTCCACCTTACTACTACAAATCTCCACCTCCTCCACCCAAGGATCCATATTATCCACCCTACTACTACAAATCACCTCCTCCACCATCCCCATCGCCGCCACCTCCTTACTACTACAAGTCTCCTCCACCACCATCTCCATCACCACCACCTCCCTACTACTACAAATCACCTCCACCACCAGATCCTTCACCACCACCTCCTTACTACTACAAGTCACCTCCTCCACCATCTCCCTCACCACCACCACCCTACTACTACAAATCACCTCCACCACCATCTCCATCACCACCACCTCCATACTACTACAAGTCCCCTCCACCACCTTCTCCGTCACCACCACCACCCTACTACTACAAATCACCTCCTCCACCGGACCCATCACCCCCTCCTCCCTACTACTACAAGTCTCCTCCTCCACCATCCCCATCACCACCACCCCCTTACTACTACAAGTCCCCTCCACCACCATCTCCATCACCACCACCACCCTACTACTACAAGTCACCTCCACCACCAGATCCATCACCACCACCTCCCTACTATTACAAGTCTCCTCCTCCACCATCCCCCTCACCACCACCTCCATATTACTACAAGTCACCTCCCCCACCATCCCCATCACCACCACCTCCCTACTATTACAAATCACCTCCACCACCAGATCCTTCACCCCCACCACCCTACTACTACAAGTCACCTCCTCCTCCATCACCTTCTCCACCTCCTCCTTATTACTACAAGTCTCCTCCACCACCATCACCATCTCCCCCACCTCCATATTACTACGTGAGTCCCCCACCGCCAACCAAGTCTCCTCCACCACCGGCATACAGCTATGCTTCCCCTCCACCACCCATCTACCACTAAGCTTTGAATTAAGCAAAACCGACTACAAATCATGTAAGTTACTAATCCAAAAACTGAAAAGTTTTTGTTTGACGTTCATTTATGGATCTTGAAAATATTGAACACTTTTAGTTTTTGCTTTCAGGTTCTAGTATTCATTGTGGAATAAAGTCAAGTTCCATTTGGAGCAGAGTTAAGCATCTAATTTGTTTTACGAGTTCTTTGAATAAGTATCTGAATTTATCGTCTCTAAGCTACAATCTTCACGATTCGGATGAGGCTGCTTCTATTTATTTGGTGGTCATCTTGCACGTCTTGTTCTTACTAAGTTCAAGGGAGCGACAAATGAAAACGAGCCAAGATTCGAAATCTTGATGCTAGTGGAGGCTGCTAGATCTCTTTCATTTGTTTCTTTGTAGATTATCTATCTATATATATATTTGATCGTGTAATGATTGCATTCAAATTATTGTGAAATTCTTTTGATAATATATCATCTTTTGTTGTTTGCAATAAAATTGTCAAAATAATTGACGTAAAATGACCATAAATAATAAATACACGTCCCCTAAACCTCGATCACATTTATTTTCAAAAGCATGTGAATGCAAATTAGACTACAATGATTCCAAAATAATTTCAAATAACTAATATTGTTACAATATATATCTTAGGACATGTTTAAGAGTCAAATATGAGAGTTCCGTTCTCAGTCCCATCTCTTTGACTTTTTCAAACATATCTACACCATTTCGCATCTTCTCCATCTCTTTTATTTAAGGTTGTTCTTCTTAGTTACGAGATACAAACCAAGAAATAAACAAGAATATAATGTAGGAGAAGAATAAGGAAGTGAGAGGGACGACAGGGTGACTTAACAAAGGGCATAGTTGAGATATTCAAATGTACAATGGAGGTGTGAAGAGTATAAACGAGTGCAAACAGCAATTCTTTTGAAATTTAAAAGTCTTCGTTGGGTTCGTAGTTTTTGTAATCATTTATCTTCTTTTTTATTTATTTTTTGTTTAATCTCTTTTATATTTATCTCTAAATTAACCTAAATAGTATTATCAGAATAAAAACAATTTAAAACCTCGTCTCATCATTTTAATAATCTATTTCAAATCTGTAATACAATTGATATATTTAAACATATTTATTTTATATGTGTTATGTAAAAATAAAATGCTAGGTATATTAAAGACAAGTGTCATAACATGTATGTCTGTAATATTAATAAAGAAAATTCTCCTTTTTTTAGTGTACATAACTTTTTACTATTTTATTTTGTAAATAATATTTTTGAATTAAAATAAGTACTTATAATAAGAAAAACTATCTACAAAATTATTTATTTTTATAATTATATTCTATGATTTTTTTATAATTTCATAATATTTTTTTTAATAATTATTATAATAATATTTTGTATCTTTTTTATCATAGAAAATGAAGGCGCGCGTGTTTCTATTCATTTATACTAATATATAAAGAATTATAAAATTTAAAATCTTATTAAAAGATTATTTTAAAATTTTCATTTTAATTTAATTAAATATGTAATTTAAATTTGCACTTGTTTCATATTTCAATTTTTCAAAACTTAAAGTATAACCTATAAAAAATTATGCATCAAATTAAGAGATACAAACAGTAAAACAAAATTGTTTGCTAATAAAACAATCACTATCGAAAATATTCATATTTCCTCCCAATTTTGTTTTAAAATTTTTTTTAGAAAAAACTTACAAATTTTATTAAGAAAAAAAAATTGCAAGAAATTGCTACCAATTTTCTTGCAAAATATTTTGTATAAAACACTTTTTGCAACAAATTTTGTAGGAAATACTTGCAAATTTTATAATTTTGTAGGAAATGATTATCCACGAAGAAATTACCTGTCAATTAAAATTCTTAGAAAAAATGACAAAAAAAATTCTTTTCTTGTAAATTATTTTAACAAATTTGCAAAAAAAATTGTATGTAATATGAAAATTTCTAGTAGTGAATCCACCTAATTGAAGTAAATTTAGGCAGTGTTCAAACTACTTGAAAATTATTAAAATGGAAAAACATGAATCCACGTATATCCAATATTTAACTAAAAGCAAATACGTATTACCATCAATACGTATTACTACAAATACGTATTGATCTAAATGCAAATACGTAAAAAAATATTTAGTTATACGTATTTGTATACAAAATTAATCTACATTCAATAAATTTAACAGTGTTTCAAAAAAATGTTTATTAGCATCATTCAAGTAAAAAAAAAAAACCATAAAATATAAATAACTAAAACATAAATAAAAATGAATAAGTTAATTACAATAAGTATATATCTACTTACTAAATAACAAGAAAGACTAAGCGATTTTTTTTTTCTTGCTAAATAAGTTTTATGTTGATAAGAATTTGAAATTTACATATAGACTTTATAGTAATCGTTAAAATTAATAAAAATAATAAAATATGAATTAATTAAAAAGTAGCTCTACAATATTTGCCATAATCCATCAATTATGGATGATGGTAAAAATAGGTTGAAAGTATATGTGAAATACATATTCCTCATATTAAAATTAAGCTATAATTAATTTCAAACAAATGGACTTAACTATGTCACTAGCCATTGTTGAGAAAAATATGTATCGGTCTTCAATTTATATTTCATCTAATCGTGAGAATATTTTCCACTCCATTTTAAATTGCCAATTTATATTCATCTACTTCATTATATTATATATAGCAATTAGAAATTCAAAACAATTGTTTTGAACAAAAAGACTTGAAAAGACAACACTCGTAACTTTCTCCATCACCTAAAAAAGACTTATTAAATTTCTTCTGTCTACAATCCTCGTACTTAGACAAGATAATTAAGTTAAATTCAAATAAATCGTTTGAACAAATTTTTATTTATTTCAGAATTTCCAATTAAATAACAATTTTTGAAATTAACATGTTAGAGAAATAACAAGTAATAAGTATGAAAATATAAATTTTATGAATTTAGACCAATGATAGGATTTCTGTCTATTGATTATTATCAAATGATATTTTATAGCATAATTGCATATTTTTATTTGTGGAATTTTTTATTATATAGTTTGCAAAAGCTAATTACAATGAGTAATGGTTACGTCTTATTATAATGATATAAGTATGTGTAATTTGTCAAAAATAATACGTTTCCATTATTCTTGCAAAATTTGGTACATTTGTATGATAAGATTTAATTAATTCAACGTGTTCTTCATTACGTCTATTAACCCAAATTTAATAAATAAATATTAACTATTTTTTTATAAATTCAGCTATAAAAAATAAATTATCACGGTCTCATTTTCTCTCGTATTTGAAAAGCTGAAATAAGAAAAACTGATAATTGATCCAAACCCAATCAGAAATTTGATATTATTTTATCGATGAAGTTTATCAACAAATAAATCTTTAGTAACAAAATTTATAAATTTTTTATAAAATTTACAGTTGAATTGTATACATATACATTTTTAAAATAAATATTTATTGATAATACAAATTCTAAATTATTGATATTTTCATTATTAGCTAATATTTTAATTAATAATTGAAATTCTAAAATCTGACAATAAAATTTATCGATAAATTTTATTTTACCGATAAATTCATTTGTTAGTAATTACGATAAATCTTGTAAGCAGAGTTTCCTATTTAATTATTAAGATTATCTTTTGATGATCATTATTTTGTAATTATCATTTATTATCTTTTGAGGCACTGTCAAAACATTCTCTATTTCTAGTCATTTGATAAACTAATAATTTAAAACTATTATTAATGGTTTGCATCGATCCGCTAAAATTAAGATCATTTCATTGAGATAGTATGTTCATAATTTCATAGCTATTATAATCCATTTGTTGTCTAATTGATTTTACAAAATTATTCAATATTTTAATACTCGAATTCTAAAATTTAAATTGCTACACCAAACATATGAAGATATTTATATATGACTAATCAATCGATTTAACTCAATTTCACAGTTTGTTATTTGATATTTGAATGTAGGTTGCCAAAATAACATACATTGTGTATTTAGTGTAGGTTGTTAAAGTGACATTTTCATTTACTTTTGATTGAGTCTCATTGAGTGTCCTATTTTTTTTTTATGAAATTTTAATTAAAAATAGTTTGTTTCAACTAAAAACAAATAAAGATGTTGTATTATTTTTTTTTTTTGTGGGTGTGCAAACTAATGATATGAAAATATTTTCAACTTAAATGAGTTAAACTAATTTTAATCATCAAAGAAAACCAAGTTTATAACATCACCTGATTCTACTGAAAACATTTTTATAATTATTTTTATGTAACATTAGTTATGTTTAAAGCACACAAAGCATGAAACTCATACATTACATTAAAATTATTAGAACAAATGATAAGAAAGATTATAATCTAGATTTGTGAAGAAAACATACTGGAACTAAATTCTAAATTTATTTTGTAGAAAAACTATATAAAATAAAATTTAAAGACAATGTAATGATAAATAGAAGAAAAAAGAACAACACTAAATTTTGAGAGCATCAACACTAAACAAGATTGAAAAGTAAAAACAAGCCAATAAATTAAATGAATAAGAAAAATAATGGGCAAAGGAAAAATAATTACCAAAATAAAACAAAATTATGCTTAGGAAACTCAAAAACATTGGTGCAGAATAACTTAAATATTAATACTCTCTTTGTCATTTCCATGTTTGACTTTTACAATCTTTTTTGTACACGTTGGTTTTGTCACTCCATAATGACAAATAAAATTCTATAAATAGATTATATTAAAACAATTATTCAGTTATTTCTAAATTTGAAGGGAAAGCTAAAATAAAATACCAAGATGTTAGCGTTCACTGAACTAAGTTTAGATACTCAAATTTCATATTTCAGCGTAACTCAAATGAACTATTTTAAAAATTTTGTCCGTGTGAAAATAAAGAAATGGTAATTCATCCTATAAATAATAAAAAGTAAATTCTTACCATGAAAAAGCAATGCAACTGTAAGAGATCACTTCCATAAGAGTTCATAGAGGTGGACGTATTATCCTTTTTTTTTTCCTTTAAATTTTAAATAATGACTATATTATTTAATATTTTCCTAAATTATTCTCTACCACTTTTGCGGTGGCATAAAAGAAACTAAATATTTCCTACTTTTATGCCAATTTGCGAATTTCTTTTATTAGATTAATATTACCCTACTATCATTCGCCTTTGTTTTTCTATATCTAACAAACGAGGGATAAACAAATAAATAAACCGTGTTACATGGTTACATAGGAAGAAAACACGTATCAAAATTAAACCGTGGCTGTGAAATGTTTACAGAAAACGTTAAAACACTAGTCTTATCCTACACACATAACATATCACAGAGCAATGCTATTTAATTATTATTATTATTACTATTATTACTGAGTTTGTAATGAACAGTGAAGGGTGAAAGTGATTGGATCCTATGCTCCAAAACTTGACAACCAAAAGTAAAAATATAGTTTGTTTTTGGTTATGGTGTCAACAAGGTGGCTTGGTTGCTTTGAACACGCCTAATTATTTTGACAAAAAAGCATAGAAAATAGAAAAAGGAAGATGGAAGAAGAAAAAGAAATAGAGGTAAGAATAAGTTGGCACATTGGTGTCAACAGAGAGAGGGACTTCAACCCATTCACCATCCACCATCATTATATCATTACCATTACTTTTTTCAAAAGTAGATGCCAATACTGAAATTATTTAATGGCGAATAAAAATATGTAAATAAAATAATTTAGAGTGATTATTAATTTGCAAAAAAAAAAAAAAAGGAGAGAGAGAGAGAAAAGGTAAATGTTTTTAATTTTTCCCCGCGTGTAAGTTGCGCTGTCTTGCTCGTCCTTTATGCTTCCGTTTGAGATTAACTCCGAAATTGTAGAGAGAGGGAGAGAAGAGAGAGAGAGAGAGAGAGTGCGTTTGTTTTGTGTGTGTTTCTCTGTCGCAACGTAATAATATTATTATTTTCGGGACATAACAACGCAGAGAGTTCTTGCAATTTGCAACCTCTCTCTAACGTTGGCCTTTCGTTTCCCCCTTTCTGCCGACGATCTTGTTTGTCCCCGTGGATCAGGTTCGATCTCTCAGATCTGGATTTCATTCTTTCATTCCAATCGTTAGATTTATTCATTTACCTCTTCTCCGTCGTGCCTCTCTGTGTTGATGTGTTTTTTCTTCCTTCGGATTCGGCCTTGCTTCGATGGTGTTTGGATCTTCTCGTTTATTTTCTTTGATTTCGGTTAAGAGTTTCATTCAATGTGTTGTGGTGCACTTATCTCTGATAGATCACGGGGCCAGATTTGAGATTTGGAACGGGATTATGATCTTATTAGCGTTTCAGATTTTGGATTGTTCTCGGAAAATGTTTGTTCGACTTGTTTTGGATTCCTTTGTAGAGCTTTAAGTTTTCTGTTCGATCTTGTATAGCTGTATATGAATTTTGAGGTTTCAGCCTTGGATTTTCATTCCATTGTCTCGCATCTTAAAGCGTACCGACAATGAATTTTGGTTATTACTGTTGCCTCTCTTATTTATAAATATACCAGGTCTCTGACAAACTGGCATTTCATTTTTTTTTTTAAATTATCTTGAACTGCTCTGCTGAGCTGCAACAAACAGATAATAATGCTTGAAAATGTCCTTCTGGAATTCAATTAACCATGATATTGTTGAGAAACTCTTTGGCTTTTTCTTGAACCGGTGAGTGAATTTATTTTTTATGAGAGCGTTGTTTTGTACATTGCAGTTCGGGCCCTCGGTGCTGGTTTATAGCCTGTGCTGAATACCAGCTACAATGAAGAAAGCTATTGGTCAAACTGTTAGGGACCTGTAAGTATAACTGTTTATTATTTGTTACTATATGATTCTATGTATTGTGTATGAATGTCTTGCTCTTCATTGTGTTCTTGCAGTAAAAGAGAAGTAAATAAGAAAGTGCTGAAAGTTCCTGGGATTGAGCAGAAGGTAATTCCTTTTTTAAGTTCGCTATGAAATTATGGCTGTTTCTACGATCCTGGCAAGACAATTATAGTAATGGCTGTGCCAAGTCTGACTTGTTTTATGGTATTCTTAATCATGAAATAGGTGTTTAATATCGTTAATTTATGCACTATGATATATGATCCCCTTTTTCAAAACCTAAACCAGACTCATTATATTTTCTACCCTCTTCTAGGTTCTTGATGCTACCAGCAACGAACCATGGGGTCCTCATGGAACACTTCTTGCAGATATTTCTCAGGCAACCAGAAACCCGTAAGCTTGGACTCTTAATTGTATGTTTGACGTATTGTGTATTTGAGTACATTGAATCTCATTTTTAAGCATTCATGCAGTCATGAATATCAGATGATCATGTCAGTAATCTGGAAGCGAATTAATGACACTGGCAAGAATTGGCGGCATGTCTACAAGGTTTTGACAAACTATTTTAAGTTTTATATGCAATTGCTAGCGGATGCTGCTGACCTTTTCTTTTTCCACCATCAACACTACAACTTATCAGCCAGTTTGTGAAATCTGTTTTGATACTTGTTTATATCCTCTGCAATAATGATGGATTGTTGTTGCACATTAGCAATAATGTTTTTTGTCTACTGCATTTACTGTTGATCTCACTTTCTTAAATTATTTGTTTCTGTATTTACCATCCTTTCTTCAACTCCAGGCTTTGACAGTACTAGAGTACTTGGTGGCTCATGGGTCAGAGCGAGTCATAGATGAGATCAGAGAACATGCTTATCAAATATCAGTAATTCCCATTTAGTCAATCCTACTTAAAAAAAAAATTATGTACTTATGGGCCATTCAGGTCCCAAGTTTGGTAAGATGATCTAAAATTTATAATGTGACCTGATAACATTGATTATATGAACAGACGTTGTCCGATTTTCAATACATTGACTCCAGTGGAAGGGATCAAGGAAACAATGTCAGGAGGAAATCTCAAGGTCTGGTTATCCTTGTGAATGATAAAGATAGAATCATAGAAGTTAGGCAGAAGGCTGCTGCTAACAGGGACAAGTAAGTTTCCTCTCATTATTCTATTGATATTTTGTACTCTGTTATTTTCCAGTTGAAATGTAAATTTTATATATACCCTCTTGTTTAGCAAGCATAAGGCATTGTATTGTAGAATATGATTCTCCATATCTCCTCTGGGTTTCTGGAATATAGATCTAAAGTACACAGTTGGAGTATTTGAAATTTGTGAACGAATGTGTGTCTGCGAGTATCACAATTTCTAGGAGATATCAACTCTTTTATATGATTTACCAGGTTTCACTAAAATACCGTTCGGTATGTGAATTTTTTGTGAACGTATGTATGTCTGTGTGAATCACAGTGTCTAGGAGATATTAACTGTTTTATATGATTCACCAGGTTTCGCAACAATACAGCTGGTGGAATGCATAGACCGGGTTCATATTCAAGCAGTGGAGCCTATGGTGACAGATATGATGACGATCGTTATGGAAGTAGGGAGGAAGATCGAAATGGCTATGGTTATGGAAAAGAAAGAGAATGGGGATATAAAGATGATGATCGAAATAGTCGTGATGGAGATCGTTATGGCAGAGATTATGAGGATCGTCATGGCAGGGATGGTTACAGAGATGATGACTACAGGGGAAGAAGTCAAAGTGCTGACCATTACCAACATGAATCAAGAAGCAGGAGCTCTGATAGAGACCGTTATGATGATGATGGACAAAACTCATCTCGGTATGTACCTAGGCTTTGATCCTTTTTTGGAGTTTTTTTTTTTTTTTTTTTTTGTTGAGTTCTGGCAGAATAATCTTGTATTCATGTTTGTTCCTTAGTGACTGGTGGCTTTCATTTTAGAAAGCAGGATACATTTTTAAGCTTCTCAGTTTGAAAATTTAACAGTTGGTGTGGAGAATCCAAAGTATTTGCCACCTTATTGGTTTTGATCTTTACAGTATTGAAGTAACTTACAAAATAAGAGCTGTATGGAAGGAACAGTCTTATCTTTACTGTATAGAAGTAACTTACAAAAAACGGCATGTGATTTTTAACCTGTTAACATAATTAGAGAAACAAAGTCTTATCTATGCATGATAATTTATAGAAAATGTTTACATTTGTACCAAATTAGAGTGGGGTCTTGTGAGATATTTTCTTGTTTGTCTTGTCTGTGGCCATTAAATTATCAGAATATGAATATGGCTTTAGGTCTATCCTTCTTGTACTCAAGATACCAGAAAGATAGAGTTGTGAACTGAACTTTTAGTTGGTCTTAATATCCTTCGGTAGCAGTCTGCTTGAAGGTGCAAGTTCTTTTCTTCCCATATTTTCTTTCCATTTATCATGAGAATATGGCGATTGATGTGATGTTATTGCTCTGTGTTGTGAATCATTTGCTTCTAATTTCATCTTGTTGTGCAATGATCTCTCAGCGGAAGCAACGCTAAAGCTGAAGACCAATCTCTGGAAGCAAGGTAAATTTGTCATTGAAATACACCTTTTCTGTCATTTGTGTAAATTGCTGCATGGCATTTTTAAGGTTAATAATCCACAATACAAAAATGGCAGGCTTGAGCGGAAAATTTCTGAGCAAAATATCGGTGTTGCTCCTCCTAGCTATGAAGAAGCTGTTGGTGAATCTCGCAGCCCTGTACGCAGTGAAAGGTAAGAACCGTTACACTATAGACAACACTTATTCCCAACAGAATCTATTACTCATGTTGTTTCGATTTCAGAGATGTGGAAACTTCAGCAGCATCTGTTCCAAGAGATTCCCCTCCTCATGTAAATGATAATCCTAGTCAAACATCTGCTCCTACAAGATCTTCTCCTGTAAACAATAATACCACAGAAGCAACTGCTGCTGCATCTGGAGCCCATGCAGCTGAAGCAACTGAAGATTTTTTTGATCCACGTGGTCTTCCATCAGGTGTTTATTACAGTATTATGTTGGTTGGTCTTCTATAATCAGTATTTCTGTAACAGTCCTTTCTTGTTTCTTGTTTTGAAGAGTTCGTACTTGTTTGAGTTGAATTTGTTCTTGTCAAATTACTATTCATGACTCCGCATATGCATATGCATATATCTTACTAATATTGTTTTCTTTGGATCATTGTTAGACATTTCTGAGTATATATGTTAATCTCCCTAGTCCTAGCAAACATGGATTTTGTCTTGAACACAAAATTGTTTAGCAATATGAAAAATTTAAGAAATTTCTGCTTACCACGTATTCTGGTGACCAGGACTCTGTAGTTTTAGATTTTTATCTTTTGAGAAGTTAGTCTTGTACAGACTTTGAAGTGGTACATAGACACTGTTCCAGGCATAAAATTTTGAAATTTGAAACTGAGTTCTAAGATCAATTAATAAGAATAGTTTTACTGCATCCTTTAGTGGGAAAAGGTGCCCATTAACTGATGTGGCTCATAATTGAAATTCTTTTCATTTATACATTGGGTGGGTGATATGAGACAGCTATATGTCATGATTTGTGGTCAATATGTAAACTAGTCAGACTTTGGTCTGATATACTTGTGAAACCTATGGCTGAACTGTAATTGACATTTGATGAATTTACATTGGCAAGATTTGGGAGTTCGATGTTAATATGAGTGCTTGTTTGTATTTGTTTATTTTGGAGAAACAATTAATTTTTTAGCCTGCTTCTTGAGAGAGCTTTTAAAAAAGTTATTATTTCCTTAAAAGTATGTTTAAACAACAATAATTAATGGTCTTTGAAAAATACCATTTAGTAGGTCTTGTACTCATGATATCTTTATATTTCTTCTCAGCATCCTCAGCTGCCCCAGCTGGTCCAGCTGCCCCTGCCACCGCTAATAATGTTGAAATGGACTTGCTTGGTTCCCTCTCAGACTCGTTCTCTTCAAATGCTTTGGCTATTGTACCATCTGAATCAGCAACTGCAGCCCCTGATGCAAATGCGGGATCTACAGCTTCCTTTGCACCACCATCATCTGGGTCGAATAATTTCAATCAGGCATGAATTTGTTCCATTTCTAAAACTCTTTAGTGAAAGCAATCTGACCTGTACTAAAAATAACGGATTTGTATCGGACTTGGAATTCTTATAGTTGTGAACTTGTCAGCTTTATGTCATATTTTTCCTTTTTGGTGTAGCATGTATGCCATCTATCTCATAACATAGCTTTGAATAATCTTTTTAATACATCTGCATCATGTAGTTTAAATCAGTCCCTCTGTCCGTCACATTTTGTTAAAATAATATATTTGTTGGTTGACTTCTTACAGTCTTTTGAGGATCCATTTGGTGACGGGCCATTCAAAGCTTTTACTTCCACTGAAACTGCTCCATCTCAACCCGTGACATATCAGAGTATTGAACCATCCCAATCAAATGCTCGTAATGTAGAAACAAACTTTGGGTTTGGGGACTCATTTTCTGTTGTACCATACACTGCACCTGCCTCTGACACTCAACCTTTTTCTACTAACTCTCAGTTTCTGTCTCAAGATGTGTCATCTGCACAGCTAGAAACTGATATTCTTGCAGATATTCTTCCTCCTGCACCGTTACCTGAGATAAGTTCACAGCAGAACATTTCAGCACCTGGTTTCGGCCATTCTTCATTACCTTCCCTTCCAGCTTCATCTGGTCAAATGGCATCACAACCATTTTCTGAACCAACTGGCCAATTTACCCCAAAAGGTTTCTCGGCTGCTACCAGTCAACCTGCACAAACCTTTCCAGTTCCTACAGATCAATTCTCTCAACAACCCTTTTCTGCTCCCAGTAGCCAACCAGGACCAGTACCATCCTTTTCATCTCCCTCCAGTCAATATGCACAACAACCCTTTTCATCTCACACGGGTCAACATGCATTTTCAACGTCTACTGGCCAACATATTCAGCCACCTTTTGCTTCTCAAGTTGGGCAACCTGCACAATCAGGTGGTATATATGGTGGATTGCACTCCCAAGATGGATCTTCTAATTCCCAAAATGGATATAATGGGCATATGAACAGCGGGAACTTCATGCCAACAGGATCTACAGCAGCTTTTCCTTCAAATGTGACTCCCCAGACTCCAACAGGACAGTTGTCAGCGGTCACCAACTTTTCTCATCCTGGAGGATCTGCTCCAAATATGTCCCAGTCTCCAACTAACCAGGCATCGCAGTTTAACAACAACTTCATTGGACAACAAGGGAACGCAGGACCCTTTAGTTCACCAATTACCAATCAATCACTTGCTTCGAATGCTTCACAATCAATTCCATTAGTTTCTCAACCATCCAAGGACAAGTTTGAGACAAAATCAACAGTGTGGGCTGATACACTAAGCAGGGGGTTGGTTAATTTGAATATATCTGGACGTGAGTGCCTAGACCTCCCTCCCCAAACCCCTCTGTTAACATTTCAGTTTCCACATATACTTGTTAGAATGTTGATCTTATATGGGATATATATTGTTAACTAAAATATTTTTCTTATCATGCAGCTAAAACGAATCCTTTAGCAGATATTGGGGTTGACTTTGAGGCCATTAACAGGAAGGAAAAGAGAATGGAGAAGCCCACTACTGCAGCTGTTACATCAACTATAACTATGGGTAAAGCTATGGGATCAGGTTCAGGTATGGGCCGTGCTGGTGCTGGTGCTCTCAGGGCTCCTTCGAATCCAATGATGGGCTCTGGCATGGGTATGGGTGTGGGCATGGGCAATGGTCCTCCTGGTGTAGGAATGGGTATGGGAGGAGGCTATGGAGGCATGAATCCATCAATGGGTATGGGAATGGGAGGGATGGGTATGGGACAAGGGTACCAAATGCAACCCCCAACTGGAATGCATCCTGGCTCCAACATGCCAGGTAATTATAATAACTCCATGATGGGTCCAGGTAGTTATGGTCAACAACCATATGGTGTTGTTAATGGTCAACCGCCATATGGTGTTAATGGTCAACAGCCATATGGTGGCTACGGTCAACAGCCATATGGCGGCTATAGATGAGATAGTAAGTGCGAGTATTACTGATTGTTTTGCTGCAAGTTGAGAAAAAGAAGTGCCAATACAAGTGCTACTACTAGTAGACTACATCGTGACATTTGGATTTATAGCAGTTAAAGCTGCAATTTTCTGTAAAGTGACCCAGTTATTTGTATTTTTGTTATAAATATGCTGTTACCATTCTTTTTCGGGTCACCCTTCTGTAGGTGCTTTGAGCATCACTGTTGTGTACCAGTGACTGGATGGAATAACCTTACATGGGTTATTACTTTCTTTGCATGTTCCACATTTTTTGAACACCAACAGGTGGTTTGATATCAATATATTTTTTTCATGTGTCAAATTTAAGAATTGAAATTCAAGGACTTTTCTTTAAGCTTTTTAATTTCTTGCTGAAAATTCGTGGAGAATTCATGACACTGGTACGAGGCTGGATGAATATTTTTTTTGGGATGCAGAACGTAGGACTAAGCAACTGAGTGTCTACTGGATAGGATACGTGTAATGGAAACCGCATCCTTACGCGAGTGTTCTTTAACTAGAGATTGGTTCTGGCTTACAACTTTATTTTCTCTGCAGTTATCTCTACAGCCTCCTATTGGATAATTTGAAGCCATTGGTAGACGTGTAACATCACTGACACGGAGCATTGCGAAAAGAAAGCACTAAAAGGTCACGTAAAGATGCATAGTTAATAGATGCTACTGGAGTTGTATGCTTTCTACCTTCGTTTAAAGTTATCTGATTCTTATTACTTTAGATGAATGGTGCTGACACCATGCTTTTGGGGTTGAACATTCGTGACATTGGTGGCGTCGATACCATAAAACACTGGACTTCGAGTGTCGAATCCGATGCTATGCTTTTCATCTTGCGTCCGATATTTCCTTTCACATATTTCCATTCACAAATTATACAAACTTTAATCACCTTTTTCAAAATTATTTAGCTTCCAGAATCGTCCCTAATTTATCCAAATAAATACCAGCCGAAGTTGTTAAAAAATAATTTAGTTCCAAGTCAAAATAAACGATGTAATTGTTGGTCATAACTAGTACCTAAAAACATCAGTCTACTTGTCAAGGCGGATTATAGGACTAAAAACGATGTAATTGTTGGACATTTTTCTCCTTACCAGAACAAGGATATAAAATTGGGTTGACAAATCAACGGAAAAGTTACTCTAGTCGTATTATATTCAAGTAGTTTCGCAAAAATGACTATAGTTGTAACAAAACCTTTTCTTTCCATGTGAATTTGAAACTCTTGGTTCACTTCCCGATGACAGAGCAGAGAGGACCATGTTTGTACCCCATCAACAACCAAGCTGAGCTGTCGATCCTTGTTCAGGTTTAACCCTTGCCTTTCAGTTACCACCTTCATGAATGTAAACCGTCAATATATCCTGAAACATCATTATCGACGAATATAACAAACAAGCCTGTCATGTCATTCAAATGTTCATGACATGATATTGCAGGAATTTGCTTCACCTCATCACTACTGACCTCAGACTTTCCCTACTTTAAATTAGGGTATAATGGCATGGTATTTCAGAATTGAAATTAAACAAGTCAACCTGTTCTAATTTTGTAAATAAAGTACAATTTATAACAAAAAAGATAAGATGCACAAAAAAGGTAAATGGACAAAGATTTAAGGTAGCTCAGATACCCAGAGACAGGAAGTCTTTTATTTCTTTAGGGAACAAATAAATTTTAACCGGGTAACATTGAAAGAGCGGAAAGAAATCAAAATTTTGAAAATGTAACACCGGTAACCCAGGAAGCACCAATGGACATAGTTTTCTTGTTGGATTATGATTTTACATGCATTTTATTAATGTAAAATAAAGAAGGGCGATTTTTAATGGTGGATGTAACATTAATTATGGAAAGGATAGTTGTTGGATAGGCATGATATGTCAGGTAGTTTGAATTGTGGGTCAATAGCAACATGAATAATTTGCAATTATCTTTTCTAATTTGGTCCTCCCGGGTCAAAAAATGTTCCCAACTTTCTATTTGGGTTCTTCATAGGCTAAATATAAGAGACAGTTCGGCTGTCAACCAAAAATCTCTCTTCATTATGGTTTCAGAATAAACTTCCAGATTTGCTTCATAGATTTATGGCCAAAATAAAGATTTTATTGTGTCAACAAATATCAGAGCAATAAAGTGAGCTAGACGATCTATACTCTACTAGCAGGGAAAAATAGGTTTCAGGAAAGGTTAATTTCTAAATCTTTTCATTTGCTCAGTAGACTGATCACAAGTTCAGTTGAAAAACTTAAACTGTGCTATTCATTATCAACTACAAAATGTAGAATACGACTAACAGATCGAAGGAGCTGCCAGACCCACACCCAGCAACCACCACCACCAGAAAAAAAATAATAAAAACTATAAAATCTGGACCATGGTGAATAATAGTGGGTGAGCAAGAATAACATTCAAAAATAGATTCTCATGTCTTTAAAGAAAGCTCTCCGAATGAGCAGCTTCTGCAGGATATAGCATTTTGTTCTATTCGCTGCAAAATCTTAATTTCTCTTTAAAACGAATTCCCTTAACAAATATATGTGTTTAAGGATTGAATATATTTTCTTAACTGACTTTTTTTATGATTTCTTCACAAGGAGAATCTCTTATTCACCAATCTCTAATATCATCGAGATTAATCTCTTTTTCTTTTATATCTCTAATAAAACAATAATGGTCAAAAGCATATTACCATTGGACTTGAGAAAAGCAATGTGGAATCACTCCAAAAATACTTGAATCCTGTCCCCCATGCTGTCTTTAAAATCTAACAAGAGTTTTCCCCCAACTTCCTCAGCTGCATCATCCAACAGTTCTTTGATGTTTACACCACCCAAAGCTGTATAAAGTTATGAAAATTCAATTAACAGACATTGTGAAAAAGAAGCATTGAATTGCACATTTGGAATTAATGTCTATTTATATAATATGTAATAATTTCTAAAGAGTAGTAGTACCAGGAACTATATCCGTGATTCCATCCAGAAATCCAGCCTGTATAACAAATTATATATGTATTATGAGAAAATGGAACAAGAAATTTTAATTGGAGCAACATTCAATTGAACACGCGCATAATTTAAAACAAGGAGAGGGGTTACACAGAAACTATGCATAACCACAATATAAGGAGATAAAGCCTTGGCATGATGCAGTACAGAACAAAATAGTTGCATATATGCATTTATAAAACAAATGTCGCATACTATATTCCATTTCTCTTCTTCCAAATAATAGGAGAAGGAGAAGGGCAAGCACAAAATGGTGGAAGAAAGGTGATTAATTTGGGATATTCGGACATCCAATTATACTACTTACACCACTATTAGGATTCCAAATAGATATGTTCAAATATTAAGTTGAATGCAACATATATTATAGTTCATGAGGTTTCAACTATGGCAGCAGAGAATGGTGACATAGCATAAGGTGCTAGCATAAAAAGTTAGAATAGATAGAAATACATGGATATTTACGTATGTTAGAAATCGTGCTAGAATAAAAAAGAAATAGTGTAATTGGATTTTTAGAGACAAACATGCAGCAACTTATGATAAAATCATTCATATAAAAACTGGAAATCAGTAGGCCCCATTTTTAACTAGTTCTGAGTCTTCTGAACAACTAATATGAATAAATCATTGTTCTTCTTTTAGTGCATCGGGAAGGTATGAGCACTTACAGGAATCCTAACATCGAGTCTCTCAAATCCATCTCTGCTCGTTAATTTTACTCTGATTGTTCGAGACCAGATACCAGAGAAAGGGTTCCTTGAACTATCTGCACCATATTTATTGTACACAGCATCAGGTGTTATAACATCCACAATGGGATCTTTGAAACTTTGACTTGTCTTCTCAGTATCAACTTGATCTCTCCCTCGTATACTGTATACGATACTGCTCTCTGACAAATAACTAATTACTATGAGAATGCAAGAATGGAATGCACAACGTATATTTACAACGTGAAAATCAGCACGAGACCTTTACCTCTGTCTGACTCTCCCTAGAGCTGAAACATTTAGATTTACTTATGAAAAGATAAAGGTCTAATTAAATGGCTTTTGTTTATTTTAAAAAAATAGTAATCAAATATTTAATATGATAGTCTGCATTGAACATCTCCATTTCACATAATAGACCTTGATAAAGTTCGAATGCTTCACTCCACATGCAGATGAATTCATAAGGTTATTCATCACCAATCGACTCCTCCCAAGCCCAGCACATTTATGAAAGTAAATTGCAGGAACCATTAATTATAATGTTAGAGATATTAATTGCTTACGACTCTCCATTACACTACAATGTCCCTTTATAGTAGAAGAAGGGTTAACATCTACTTTTTTTTTTTTCGTTAAGTTCTGTCTATCCTACCTCCTCCCTTCGAAAGCTGCGGATTAGCATTTGTAGCATAACGCTTCTCTTCTTCATAGTAAGCATTGAACCCTAAGATATCCTTAATTTCTTCAAAAGAAGGCATGCTTCCTGGAGGAGGAATACGACCTCCTTTAATGGCTATGAGTGAGTCCTACAAATGCGATCATAGATATTATTTATCAGCAAATAAAAAAAACATAAATGATACTGCAAAAGAAACATCAGAAAAAATAGATATAATATCAAGAATAACGAGTTCAACACTATGGCTTGTTATAATAAAGGAGTTGAAAAGATAAAGGGATATTGCTTCCAAAGTCCTCAGCACGAGCTGCAGTGCAGTGAAGAGCCGGGATTTGGTGGTGAATGTAAAAAATTTACAAACAAGTACTTAGTTAGCGTGTCTCATTTAAAACCTGAACTTATGCAGATATAATGTGAATCAATCAGTTCAAATGGGAAAAAGAAGACGAGTGACCTGCATTGCTCGTATAGAAACCCCGATCAAGGAAAGGGGATATGCAACGATCTTAAAACCAATCTCTTCAAGCTCCATAGGATTAAGTATTGGCGTCTTGCCACCACCTTCAAGCATATTGGCCTGCACAAGAGCACATACCAACAAATAATTCCAAGTACCAATGCATTCATTCATCTCTACAATTGACAGAATCGTACCATTTTGGGAACAAGCGGAGAAACTTCGCAGAAAGCCTTCATCTCTTCTCTGGAAGCAAGCGCGTCTATGAAAAGAACATCAGCTCCGGCATCCGCGAACGCCCTCGACCTAACAAGCGCTTCATCCAACGACACAGCTTGGCGAGCATCCGTACGCGCCACAATCACAATATCGCAACCGCTCTCCCTTCTCGCATCCACGGCCGCCTTAATCTTCATCACTGCCTCTTCTCTCGAGACCACCCTCCTCCCGCGAGTGTGTCCACACGCTTTCGGCGCTACCTAACCAACACCATAACCAACTCAATCATATCGATAAACGGAGTCCATGACAGAAGAAACCTAACTAACCAACTAGATGTGCGAAATGTGCGTCAGAGATTAATTTCTCGAAATACTGGATCCATTGATGAAACCTAACTAACCTGATCTTCGAGAATGATTCCGGCGAAACCAGCGCTGATATATCCCTTGAGAGTTCTCTTGAGGTTCATGGCGTTGCCGTAGCCGTTGTCGGCATCGCCGATGACGGGAATGGAGACGGCCTGGGTGATGAGGCGGCCTTGATCGAGAATTTCGCCGTAAGAGATGAGACCGGCGTCGGGCAAGGCGAGCCTAGAAGCGGAGATGGAGAAGCCGCTGGTGAAGCAGAGTTGGAAGCCGGCGGTCTGAACGAGCTTGGCGCTGAGAGCGTCGAAACATGCAGGGCCTTGGTGAACCCCTGGGGAGTCGAGGATTCGGCGAAGGAGCTTGGCGGGAGAAGAAGGAGAAGAAGCATCGTTCCCAGCCAAAGAACACGCTATGGCGAGCGATGATTTGGATGTTCGGAGGAACGAAACGGAAGAAGATCGGAATGGGAAGGGGCCGCCGCCGCTGCTGCCACCACCACTGAGACTGAGACTAACCGTAACAGAGACACTGCCAACCGCTGAAACCTTCATCGCTCGCTCTACTCTTCACTCCCACTCAATTCATTTCATTTCGATTCCATTTCCTTGCTCGCGCACTTTCATTCTTATCCAAATTAATCAGAAACAATTGTTAATTGAATTTACTTTTAATTGTCATTTATCATTTTTAAACTAGTTAATATGAAAATCACTCTTGTTACGTTTGTGTTAGAAAATGCTTTTTTTTTTTCTTATAAGTGATTAAAAACAATAATGTTTCCCAATTTGTCTATTATGTTGGAGAACTTTATTAATCCTACCTAATGGACTTTTCTCTGCCAACCATTCTGTTATGATTCTCAGACTTAAGAGTTAAATATACAAATTGAAAGATTGAAATAACTTTCTCCCAACCTTTTTTCCACACTTTTCAACATATTTTGCTTGCCACGTAATTTGCACCTTGTTATAATCCCACGTGTCTATCCTCACTTTTATTTTCTGTTACGATTTCTGATACCGTATTACATTCATACTGAGATTTTGCCGAAAGAAACCTGGTTTCCTGTCATTATCGCGTTACTGGTTTTAAGTTCTATCTAATATCACACATTCATATTTTAGCATTTACAAAACGAACTTTAATTGGAAGAGATATTTTCCAATTTATTGAAGGATTACTTTGTTTTTTATGTCTTTTCTTACTCTCACTGCTTCAAAAGTTGGTGAGAGAAAATACTATGGATGTTTCAAGAGCTAATATCGGGCATGAGTAGTATTCACACGATTGAAGAAAGTCTATGTTTTAAAAGCTAAAAGAGATCTTCTATACCGATCTTAAATATAAGATTTATTATTTCCATAATCTGATATTAAAGAAACAGATAATAAATTCATCATTAAAAAAAATTTCTTACAAAAATTACAAATATTAAAAAAATCCTAATTAAAAAAATATATTGTAAGACTTGAAAGAATCATTTTGAATCTTTAAAAATAAGATCTATCGTTAGCACAAAATAATGGAAATATTGAAAGATCTTATATATCATCCTAAAAATAAAGGCTTTTACCAAAATTTAGTCAAAAATATTAAAATAGTATCTTGCAAAGTAAACTTTAAACACAAAACGGGTCCTTGTTCCACCATGAAAGTTACCTGAACTTTGTTAGAGCAGGAAACTTGATAAAATTTATGAAAATTATGAACGACTAATTAGACGGGTTTTATTTATTTTTGACAAATTACTAACCAGATGCATACACTGTCTCAAACAAATCCCATAGACATTCAAGAATAACAGTAACAACCCAAATACATGGCTCATAATACAATTACCACTTGGATAAGCACGTCATCGACACTAGAATACCCTTCTTCGTAAAAAAGTGTTCTTGTCTCTAAAATCTCCCTTTAAGCCTGTTTATTGGTGTTTGTAGCATAGCGCTCTTCTTCTTTGTAGTAAGCGTTGAAACCTACAATGTCCTTAATTTCTTCAAAAGATGGCATGCTTCCTGGAGGAGGAACACCGCCTCCTTTAATTGCAGTGAGTGCATCCTACAAATTCAGTCAGATATATATATATATATATATATATATATATATATATATATATATATATTTATTATCTGAAAATTAAACTCCACAAAATTAAAACATCAAAAACGAACTCAAATAGGCTTGTTATATGCAAATTTAAAACGGGTAAAGGAAGAACTCCTCCAACAACAATTCAAGGAAGCACCACAAGTATCTCTGCATATCTGATCTAAAGCCTGAACTTACCACGCAACCAGATATCATAAACGTAGTAAAACAATAAATGGGAAAAAAGTTTTACCTGCATTGCTCGTATGCAAACCCCCACCAAGGAAAGTGGATAAACAGCAAGTTTAAAACCAACTTCTTCAAGCTCCTTAGGACTCAGTATAGGCGTTTTGCCTCCTCCTTCAAGCATATTGGCCTATACAACACGAGAGTATGGGTTAACAACCTCAACGAGTTTATACTTCACACCTTGAGTCGTAATAACAAATGATCACCAACTTAGTTACCAAGTTACTACAAACGAATGGAACTAATTCATTCTCAAAAGCTAAGTTAACAGAAGAAGATTGTCCAAATTGTAAGACTAGATATATGGGAAATGGTCCAACATTAAAAGTGAACTGATTTTGATACCGTAGTGTAAAAATTGATAGAAAAGAAATTAAACTTATCTGGTAAATGAAAATCAATTTATGCAGTTCAAGCTGTTAATTGGAACTAGTTAAATGAGAAACAGAGCAAATCAGGCATGCGGAAATCTTGCAAAGAGCATTTTGGGGAACAGTTTGTGTGCAATTGAAGAGGCAAGGCATGCATTGTTAGGAGAACGATGAATATACCAGTTTAGGAACATGGGGAGAAACTTGACAAAGAGCTTTCATTTCTTCAACGGAAGCGAGTGCGTCTATGAAAAGAACATCGGCCCCAGCTTCGGCAAAAGCGTTGCACCTGATGAGCGCTTCCTCCAAGGACACGGCTTGCCGAGCATCGGTGCGCGCCACAATCACAATATCGGAGCCGCTCTCTGCTCGAGCATCCACGGCGGCTCTAATCTTCATCACCGCCTCTTCCCTGGGCAACACCTTCCTTCCGCGCGTGTGCCCACACGCTTTCGGCGCAACCTGTCCAATTCGATTAGGTCATTAAGAACAAGAACAATAATTGAAGGTGTGAGAAAAGAAAGAGGAGCGAGTAAGTGACCTGATCTTCGAGAAGGATTCCTGCGAAGCCGGCGGCAATGAAACCCTTGACGGTCCTCTTGAGGTTCATGGCGTTGCCGTAACCGTTGTCGGCGTCGGCGATGATGGGAATCGAGACGGCGTCGGCGATGAGTTGGCACTGATCGAGCATTTCGCCGTAAGAGATGAAGCCGGTGTCGGGTAAAGCCAGCCTTGAAGCGGCGATGGAGAAGCCGCTGGTGATGCAATAAGGGAAACCGGCGGATTCAATGAGCTTTGCCCCGAGAGCGTCGAAGCACGCCGGGCCCTGGTGAACGCCGGGGGTTTGCAACAGTTCTCTAAGCACCTTCGCCTTCGACATCGTATCGCACTCTCTTCACTTCACTTCACTTCACTTCACTTCTCTACTGACCTAACACCATGCTTTATACTACTATTTTTTTTCTTCCTCTTTTTTCATTTCTTTTTTAAATTTCCATGAAATCACATTTTACCTTCCCCGTGCAACACACTACATTTATTTTTTTTCATCCTTTCCGATTCTTAATTCTCTTCTTTCCATGTTCATCTCCTTTCCAATATTTTCCATGCAACCTTAATTCAGAACACGCACATGCTATTGATTTCTTCACATTATTTTTGTGTTAGTTGTTGAAATGTTAAATAACAGTTTCAAACTAGTGTATGTATACATTTCCATGTTTTATATTTTTCTAATTTAGTCGTATATCTGTATCTTCGTCCGTGTTGTATTCGTATCTTCGTGTCTGTATTCACGTATGATCGAGGGTTTTTCAAAATTCAATGTAACGAAAATTAAAGCATCCTTTAAATTACAAAACATTTGAACAAGAGCAGCATCTGAAGGAACATAGATTAATGTATGAATAATAATATGCAGGTCTATACTAAGCTACCCAGGTCTTTGAGCTTCCAGCCATAGTTCCTTTGCTCCGATTTCCTGAATTGGCTTCCTCATCTTGTTTGAGTGCAGGGTGAAGATCATCGCCAGAATTTGGAGGGTTCTGATCCTCGTCTCTGTCCCCACTGCAATACGATGAAACACCAAACCTTAAAAATAATAATACTAAATGAACAAAACTTAATCTGTTACTGATGTTAAAGCATACACATTCATACTCAATTGTTCTAACAGAAACTATACCAGAAGAAAGTTTGTGCAGTGATACTTACCCTGAATAGATGACAAGCCCAAGGGTAACTGCACCAAATGCCACAAAGTACATCCAATCAACCTGGGAAACATAATTAGCTCTAGAAAAGTTAGCACTTTAAAATGTGGCACACATATAAAAAGGATGCAACATTACTCTCAGACCTTCTCGTGATAAGCAAAAATTCGAATTAAGACAGCCCACATGTCTGAGGTTAACAGAGACAGATTTAGCATGGTAGAACCATTGATCTGTGACAAACCAAGAGAGCTTAGTTTAATAGATTATAGAATCGGGTTAAATTTCTACAATGCTAGGGAATAATTTCAAGAATTTTGATGGCTGATCAATTTTTCACTGTAGTACATAACTGTTAAATTGTTTTGGTGCCTTTATTAGATCATTTTATTCCGAAGTCACAATACAAATATGATTTCTGAAAAAGATATAAACAGAGTAGTTATGGTTTGAATCCATACCTTGAGCAGAACAGGGACTAAAGAGTAAAACATAAACATGGCCACTGCAAATCCAACAAAAGGAAGTGCCTGAAATAAAAAATTGAAAGGAATGAAAATGAATAATAATGCTTGAAGGTGTTACATCACATCGGTTGACATGTTCTGACAACAACAACATGATAACTTGAATCAGACATCCTAGTTAAAGTGAAAGTCTGTCGTTTACTCATAGTGAACAGAGCTTACTGCCTCAGCCGACCAATGAATAGATTTAAGTTCATTGCGCTCAAGTATGCTTCTGTAATAATAATGAAGGATCGCAACAAGAAAAAGAAATGTAAATAGTTCTCGACTTTATTGTTCCTTGATTAAATTACATATCAGAATCGTCATTACTTCAATTCACAAAAAATCTCACCAGACTCTCAGAAAAATAAGTCATTAACTGAGATTTCATAAGTATTATTTGGCACAAATATTCAAGTTAGATGCATAAGTTATGCAACAGAACAGGCATGTGCTGAAGGATACATTTGAATGGCACTAATAATGCCACCAGAGAGACCTAACATTGCCATAAGCTCAACTCTATCAGCATTTTTCACAAGAAATTCCTGCAAAATAGCAGCAACAAAAGGACAATTGTACATAATGTAAAACTGCAAGAGAGTTGAAAAACGCTTTAAAGCAGAAGCAGAATCAGCTTACCTCGCTGACATTACTGATTGCATACAGTGTAGCACCAGCAATAACTAGAAGGTCACCTTTGCGAGGATTACTTCCACCTGTAACAGATGAATAATCAGAGAACTACTACCAATGGAATTCTTCATGTTAATGATGATATTAAACATAAGATAAAAACTTGCTAGCTTTGCAAGATTTCTAAGCATAAAGATAGGGAAGTAACAATACACAGTGCATAAAATCTCACCCACCTGCATGATCACCTGCATGAACATCAGAAAACACAACCAGGACAAGGCCAGAAACACAAACAACTACGCCTGTAATCTTTTTGAATCTATATTTAGTCTTTAAGAAAAGCCATGTAAGAAGCATCACAGACGGAATTGACCAGCAGTCAAGTAGCATCACACTTGTGAGTGAGGTGTATTGGTATGCCTTCACAACTGTTCAGTAGATCAGAACTAGTTTAGATAAAATTGCAAGTAACAAGATCATCTAATTCAACATATCACTTGCTTCATTCGAATACATAAATATATTCATTTCTGCAATGTTTTTTTTATAAATAAGATCATAGTCTTCATCCAGCAACATGAAACACTTACCAAGAAAATTTGCTTCCACATCAACCAATCCGAGAATTACATAATAGTACCATTTTGCCTGTTTCAGAACCATGTGAAGTTAGTGAAGTTGTGATCAACTGTTATTGTTTAGATAACGGAGGAAAATCAGAAATAAATAATATAATTTGTGTTTTGGATAACAGTGTATACCGATCTCAACTGATACTCATTCAAGATTAAGAACAAAATTGTGGAATAAGCATACAGTATTATAACCTTGAGTGGTTTCCTTCGATATAGGAGAATAGTTCCATAGACAAACGTCAAGAACACATAGTTGAGAAAGGATTGTGAAGTGGGAGCATTAATTCCTATGAAGACGAGAAAACAAAAGGGTGAAGAATTGTATTAGTGGTTTAAACATTAGAATAGAAGAAAAGAAAAAAAAAACAAGATGAAGGAAACCTTTTTTAGCCAATTCAGAAGAAGTGAAGCCTGTGGAAGTGATGAGAAGAGACAGAAACTGTCCCAAACCCAGACCAATAAGCGTGTTTGGAGTCCAAAGCCTAGTAAAACTCAACATCATATCTGGGAAGGGAACAAAACTCAACTCACCTCAACTCAATCTGAAACAGTGTGAATAAAAGGTTGTTTTTTTTTATTAGAACTGTGTTTGGGAGGGAATGAACATTGAATGGTGTTGGGTGGGTGAGAAAGTGAGAGTGAAAAAGAGAGGTTTCAGCAGAATTTTAAGCAACCACTTTCAGCCGTCAATTATCACTGCATAGTCTACATCACTTCTTGCTTTCTCTTTCTCTCACCCCATCAACCATTCACATAACCACATTAAATAAATAAACCCAATTTAATATACTTTGACTTTCATTTATGAATTAATACTAATGTATGAAATTTAATACAACACTATAAGGTTTCAGATACCTGTATATGTGGCTGAAGGCAAACTTCATCATGATTGCTTCTTTTGTCTTCAGGTAAAACATCGTTGTCAAAACAAAAACATGAACTTCCCTCTTTGTCACACGAAGATCTTTTTCTTTGGTTACATGTATTTGAAATATGCAATCTTAAATTTGAAAAAAATGAGGTTTTATTTTATTATGTGAAAAGGTATTTTTCATATCTTTTTTGACGGAGAGTATCTCAACTCAGCTTTATCCTTCGAAGAAAAAGAGAGTCAAGCTCTTTGAGCCGCGTAAGGTGCTTTCCTTCTTTTTTTTTTCTCTCCCTTTTCGGCTGTTTCACGTCACTTTACTTTTTGGGTTGTTCTTCCTTCCACCTTTTAACGTGCCAAAATGTTAACCAAAAAGAAAAGGTCAATATTCAAAAACATGTTGGACACAATCGAATATGGTTCATTCGCTATTTTTAATACACATTTAAACATTACTTAATTGTTTTTGTCCTTTCATGATTACAAGTTAGAACACAGCATCTGTGAGTCTCTTTTAGTGCTTATTGTCATTCACTCAATGCCAGATCTCAATCTATTTTTCAATTTTTTTTTAGATTTAATTATTCACTTTCGTTGATATTGGTATCTGGTTCTAAAAGTGTGTCAATTTAGTCTCAACTTTTAAAAAAGTGTCTTACTTAGATCCTTTCAGACAAAAATTATTAAATTCGTTAACTTAATTCATGACTTTTATCATTTAATTTTATATAAATATCAATACTTGATTTTGTAAGTCATTTTAAATATCAATATTGGTAACGGTGTTAATGATTTTTTGTTGAAAAAGACCTAATTGAGACATTTTTTCAAAAGTTGAGACTCAATTAACATTCTTTTAAAAGCGAATATCAAATTGACACATCTAAAATAAAAATGAGAATCATCCTACTAATTAAAGATTTTTTTTACAAGTCAAACTTAAATCAAACAAAAACTAAAGGCACGGATTATAGTATCTCATGTTTTAAGAATAAACAATACTAGTGGAGAAATCATTATTCTTACGATGTAATTTTAAGGATTAATTAGTAAATTAATTTTTATATTTATATTTTTTATTTTTGTTAATTATATATATATATATATATATATATATATATATATATTTTTTTTTTTTTTTTTTTTTTTTATTA
>Ga0099822_1000754_pt1 | contig 33331 bp, 16 predicted proteins | sample CowpeawhiteBW_FD_76839 | JGI IMG/M metagenome (GOLD analysis project Ga0099822, IMG submission 76839) | Root nodule microbial communities of legume samples collected from California USA - Cow pea white BW | ecosystem: Host-associated > Plants > Roots > Nodule | place: USA: California | collected... | reverse complement strand
TATCTGTTCTGATATATTTCACTTTATTTTTATTTGTTCTGATATATTTCTTCTTTATTTTTAACTTAATAACATTATAATATTATCACATACTAATATAATATCACGCATATTTAAAAAGTATATACACACAGGCGCGATAGCGCCTGTGTTACGCTAGTTATAAATAAACTTTCAATTTAACGATGAATTATAATCATTGACGGACCTTGGTTGGACCAAAGAGATTCATGGCTCCCAAGCTTTTAATTTTATTATATATATTATATAATATTATATATATATATATATATATATATATATATATATATATTATATATATATATTATATTGTTTAAAAAGTAAAATAAAATTAATTTGATGGATTAATAACTAGATTAAAGAGTTAAGGTTTTATATCTGGTTATAAGGTTTTTTCACAACAAATCATAAAATATGTAAAATAAAAGAAAGACAGATTAGGAGAAAGAAATTGGAGAACAGAGAGAACAAATGATGCAAACTCACACGATCTCATAAATAAGTATCCTAGTATAATTTAGGTTAAAATACTCCGTTGGTCCTCGTTTTGGTTCAGAAATCTCAAATTGGTCCTCATATTTTTATTGATCTCAATTTCATCATCATTTTTGTAAATGTGTATTAAATCAGTCCTTTCTGTTATCAGTTGGCAAACGACGTTTATACGTGATGATGTGGCTGTAATGTGTATTCTTACGTGTCATTCGCTTGTGGTTTGGCACTGGAAACAACCGTTCTTACTTTTCCTTTTAATTTATGTATGTTAAATTTATGATTCTTCCCATAACAATATTTCTCCCAAATTATGTTTCCCCAAATTTGTATGAACCCTAACTATAATTTAGAAATTTTTTGTATGAAATTGGCATGAATCCTAATTATATTTTCTCAAATTAGTATAACCCAACATTATAAAATCTTGATATTTTGTATTTTTAACTACATACACTGAATTAGTTGAATAGTCTTAAATTGAAATAAAAATCAGAATACTCATTTATGTGAATTTAATAAATTAGGAAGATTAAAAATTGAAAAGTTTGAATTGTATGGTTTAAGTAAAGGAAAATATTTTTTGTAATTAAAAAAAATGTATAAAAAATCTAATTTGGTATCCCTAGATATTTTCTCCAAGTTTCGTCATTAATTATAATATTTTATTCATAATAGTAATTATTTTAATAATTAATAGTTTGTTATTTTTATAAATTGGAATCGATGAAAAATAACTTTTTAATAATTAAATTTTGACAATTTTCTTTTACAAGAGGTAACATTTTTTAAGTAATTTTTTATTTTTTTATTTTTCTATTTTTTTATATTCCAAAACCATTTAAAATCTATCACCTCAAATTGTAAGAGAAAATTATCAAAATTTAGTTATCAAAATATAATAGTATATTTTTAATTACTAAAACCGATTATTATTTAAGTTTTTTTTTTTACCAAAATAGTTAAACCTTTTCTTCACCGATTAAGAGAAGAATTTACAAAATTTATATATGACTCCAGTTATCATAATTAAGATAGTCTGACAACCCTAACAATCCATAGAAGTAAATGAAAGTTATTTTCATTGTCAGAACTATAACTGGGGTGACAATTATCATGTCACCTTTTCTTGCTAGATTGAATATTATATTTTATTGAACTAATTTCCTGGTTCTATAAAAGCCTATAGAAGCCTAAGGAATATGACACCAAACAAAGTGTTTGAAAGTGACTATTGTAAGTGTTTGGAATTGAAGTGGTGCAATGGGTTCAAGTGAGGAAGAGGTGACCCTTCTGGGAGTTATTGGAAGCCCATTTGTTTGCAGGGTGGAGATAGCCCTAAAGTTGAAGGGCGTTGAATACAAATACGTGGAAGAGAATTTGAGCAACAAGAGTGAAGAGCTTCTGAAATACAACCCAGTTCACAAGAAGGTCCCCATTTTTGTTCACAATGGGAAGTCCATAGGAGAGTCCCTTGTGATTGTTGAGTACATCGATGACACGTGGAAGAACAATCCCATCTTGCCTTCTGATTCGTACCAGAGAGCCCTGGCTCGTTTCTGGTCCAAATTCATTGATGACAAGGTAACCAATGTTTTCAACTTTTCTTGCTTTTTCCTCGTTTATCCCAAAAACACCACCTTTCAATGCATGTTGTAAATGCGAAATCAGGTGGTGAGGAGTTCATGGAAATCTGTTTTCACGGTTGACGAGAAATGGCGTCTGAAGAATGTTGCAGAAGCATATGAGAGTCTGCAGTTTCTTGAGAATGAGATAAAGGAGAAGAAGTTCTTTGGAGGAGAGAAGCTAGGGTTGGTAGATATTAGTGCTGTCTATGTTGCATATTGGATCCCTCTGATTCAAGAAATAGGAGGGATGGAGTTATTGACAACTCAGAAATTTCCTAATCTCTACAGGTGGAGCCAAGAATTTGTGAACCATCCAATTGTTAAAGAATGTCTTCCCCCAAGAGACCCAGTCATTGCCATTTTTAAAGGACGTTATGGAGGCCGTTTTGTTTCAAAATAGATTTGATGTTCTAAGCAAAATTGTGTGGAGTTCTTGTGATTGAGTTGTTGCTGTTACTTGCGAGAGATTGAGTTGTTGCTGTGAGTTTCTGCATGTGCCGGGTTATTCGTGTTGATAGTTTCCTATTTCAATCAATAAATTAATAACATTTCTACCCGTGCAAAGCACACAAAATTTTGAAAAATTATAATATATTAATTAAATTAATTTTAAATTATAAAAGTATAATTAAGTTTAATATAAATATTTCTTTTTATAAAATTAAATAATATTTTTTTAATTAATTCTATGATAAAAATGTATTTAAATTATTTATATATATTTTTAACAAAATATATTGTATATAATTATTTTAAATCATATATTAAGATTGAGTTAATCAAAATTAAGAAATCAAATTTAATTTGAAATAAAATATTGAGTACAGAACGTAGAAAAATGAAATAATAGATTCTCTAATAATAAAGATGATGAACGATACATAAATTATTGAGTAGATCCTATCAAAATATACAAGTTAGACAATAAAAAAAATATAAAGAATAAATAATATAAAGTTACAAATGATAAATTATGTATATAAATGTAAATAATAGATTTTTAAAAATACAAATGTTATATGATACAAACAAAATATAAATAGTTATCGATCGAACACTAATAAATGTAGACCATGCAAAAAGAATTATAAAACATAAAGAATTATAAAACATAAACTCTGCAAAAATACAAATGTTAAGTGTGTGGTGAATTTTTCACAGTTTTCTTGGATTTTTATTTTCAAATTTAATTTTTGTTACATATTTTTATAGTTTTTAATCTAAAATTTTAAATTTTAAATTTATTAATTTATATTTTAAATTTTAAATTTGGCAACAAATATCTTAATTAAGAAAAAAATATTGAAATTCAAATCATTAATGATATTTATATATTTAAATTTTTTTAAAAATTTATAATTTTTACTTTGTAAAGATACACTAATGTCCATGTTATAAAATTTATTTTTTAAATTATTGTTTAAGCTTTTGTGAAATATCAAAATTTATGTAAAAGTTATTCAAAAACATTTAAAAATTCATTAAAAAGGCTTTAATGTTTTTTGGATGCTGAATTTTAAATTTAAACATTGATATCATATTTTTACCCGTTTTTTGCTATTTTAAATTTTAAATTTAAAGTTTGTTACCACATATTTTGAATTTTAAATTTTTTGTTCATAATATAAATGTTAATTAAAAAAAATCATTACTTCTTTTGTATAGTTTAGATTTCATATTATAACTTATTTTATAAAATTGTTATAAGGACGTAGTTTATTTGTTTTTCTTTTCTATTTAGTAATAAGAAAGTGATTTTATCATGTTGTAAGTTTTGTATTTGAGATACTTGTTTGTGGCCTTCAAGACCTCTTAAATTTTTTATTTTGTCCACTATTTCTTTCATCTAAACAAAACCAAAGTTTAAAAAAAAACAGAAAACATGAATCTGGTTGGTGAGTGGTGAGAATGAAGAAAACAACTGATAGTTGAGTAAAAATTGAAACTTTGATCACAGAACAAAAAAATCAAAAAAATGCATACCGCTTGAGAGACTTGCCTTTGACTTTCAAGAGCTTTTAGATCTTTGTCTTTGATTTGTCCACCATTTCATTCATCTAAACAAAACCAAAGTTAAAAAAACATGAATATTTGTTCAAGACGAAGAAAACAACCGAGAGTTGTTAAAAATTGAAACTTTAGTAAGAAAACAAAAAAAAAGTGAAAAAAATACATAACATTGTGATTCTTGAACAAAAAATACGAAATAATGTTGCAAGTTTTGTGCTTTGTGGCCTTAAAGAGCTCTTGAAACTTTGATCTTGTCCACCATTTCATTCATCTAAACAAAACAAAAATTTGAAAAAAAAAACATGAATATGTTCGGTAATTTAGTAAAAATCAAAACTTTGATCACAAACCAAAAGGAATCGAAAAATACATACCATGATAATTCTTGAACATAAAGTTTTGTGCTTAAGAGACTTGTTTGTGACCTTCAAGAGCTTTTAAATATTTGATCTTTTCCAAGAGTTCGTTCATCCGAGAGAAAGTTAAAATCAAAACAAACTTTACCTAGATAAAATCAACAAAAAAAAAAAAGAAGAAGAGATGAATGTGTTCTCTCAAATATTTCATCAGAGAAAAAAAAATCATAAAAAATACATACCTCTTGTGGATCTGAACTCTATTCATGTAAATAAAACGAAAGTTAAAAACATAAAAAGAAGAATATGAATATGTTCGATCATAAAGAAGAGAATTCTTTACAAATTGTAATTTTGTCAAGAAAACAAAAAAAAAATGGATAAACTAAAACATGAGAAGAGAAATACACACCTCTTCAAGCTTGTGTGAAAGTTCATGCAACTCAAAGAAAACCTTCAAACATTAGATAAAAGGTTTGTAGTGAACAAACCTCTTCTGAGAAGAAAAGGTTGTAAGACCAAAAGTTATTTAACCAAGAAATAATATGTTTATGCTCGGGAAGAAAAAAGACCGTCCTTGAAAAATAAGAACTTTGTCAATAAAATCATAATAATGGGTATGAAAGCTTTGAACTTTTCGAACCTATCATCTCGTCGAGGTCAGGTAGCTTTGAACTTTTCCAACCTTTCATCTTGTCAAGTAGTTCATATCTTTTCTCTTCTTCAACAAAATAATATGTTTTTGTTTTTGTTTGGCAAGAAGAAGAAGAAGAACATTATAAAGAAATACATAAATACATAAAGAAATACACCAAATAAAATGTTTTTGTTTTTGTTTGCTGAAAAATCAGAACTTTATAAAGAAAAACATAAAAGTGGAGAAATACATATCATTGTTGTGCGTCAAATTAAAGAAGAAGAAAAGGTTTGGAGTGAAGAAGAAGAAGGTAACATTGGAGTGAAGAACGTCCATAGGTCAAAGAAAAGCATGTTATGTTTGTGGTTGATCGAGATAAGAGGAAGAGAGTAAGGCAGAAAAGAAATTGTGACTGAATGAATGAACGCAAATAGATTTAGCTTATCAATTTTTTAAATTTGAAATTTGATTTATTTTATTTTTGTTCAAAAATCTGAATGAATGACACACTAGTGTTTATTCTGTTTTTGGATAAAAAAATTTGAACGATAAAATTGCAAATATATTATTATATTAAGAAGTTGTCGTTTGTTAGGTTTTTAATTGTATAGTAAATTAGATGCAAGATCTTTGTGTTCATCAAAGTTATATATAGTTCCTAAGACATGAATATTGGAAAGAACCGCCATAAAAACATTATAGTTTCCTAATAATTTCATAATATAGAAAAATTAAAAAAAATTAAAATTACAATACAAAAATATATATTCCAAAACATTATTCTAAAATACAATACAAAAATAAAAATATTTTGCATGGCGATATGAAATACAAGATCTGCGTTTTAGAATTCATATAGCCTCGAATGCAAATTTTGTATCTTGAATTGTGGATTGTATAATACTTTTTAATTCTTGATTATGTATTCTAGAAATACTTTGTATTCAAAATTATATATTTTGAAGTGTTCTTTTATTTTATATTCTGGATTACGCATTATAAAATATAAAATGTGTATTCACGATTGTGTGTTCTGAAATAGAGAATAAAAATGCATTACAAATTATACTATCTAAAATACATGGCAGGACAATGAGTATCTAATGCAGTTCTTCACAGTAGTAAAATGTTATGACACTAAGTCTGAAATAAAAACTCAAGGAGGTACGGGTGTAGAAAGAAGAAGATGAAGTAGTACAAATAAGTCATTTAACCATTGGGGGTGCAGGTTGAAATTATTGGAGGTGAAGAAAGAACTTGCGCATAAACTCTTTAAAGATTAGTCCATTGGGAAGTTAGTGGTCCAACATGATTTCATTTCAAACCCTAGTTAAAACTTGTCCGTAACGCTCATATGAATAAATTATTAATTAAATTACTTAATCATTCCTATAAATTATCAACAGTTCATGGATATAAATAATAATATTATGTACAAAAAATTATCAATCTCTTCTAAAAGTAATTTCCAGTAGGCAGTGTAATATTAAAATTAGAGTATTAGAACACTTCATATGTAAAACGTAATCATGATCGACAACTTCTAATACGATATACATGTAAAATTATATCATGTAGTACAGTACAGTGACAGTCAACGGATTAAAAAACATCATCAAAGGTGTAAATGTTCTCCCAAATCTATCATCTGATTAATACTACTCCTTCACAATTGTCACTGGGCATGGAGCATGAGTCATCACAAAGTTGCTTACACTTCCCAGTATCATCCTGTGTTTTTCACCCAATTTTATTCAAATAAATCATAACAATTAACAAATAAAAACCACAGATTCTTAACAAAACAACAGAAACAAAATATTCAAGACATCCATACAGATAAAGAGTGGTATATGGAGAAAACTATAACACACTTTTCTCTAGTATTTTTATTACAAGTTTAAGATTTGTGGAAAACTATAAAACTGTAAGTTTCTTATTTTTATATTAAAAAATTATTTTTATGATTTTGTAATTTTCAATGAAACATAACAAATTGAAAAAAAAAAAAAAGTGTAGGCACCTTTGGATTGTGCTGAGACCTCTGCTTCCCATGACCAAAGAGTCCAGCTTCAGATCTTCAATGGAATCCAAAAGTTTCTCTCTCACATCACCCCAGTACAATTTTACAACAACGTTAACCTACGAATCCACAAAACTCACTCATAAAGCTCAAAAACTCATGGCAAACGCTAAGAATCTAAGAAATAGAAAAATAAGAAACCTCTTTTTGTCTGGTGGCAGTGTCAAGCAAATCAAGGACCTCAGCATCACTGTGTACGCCATAGTTCTTCAGAACCTCTGCCTCTCTGAACTCACTCAGAGGAATAAGAGCTGCAAAGACACCCAAACCATATCAAATCAGATCGTACGAAAACAGAGGAAAACAGAGGATGGGACATACTCAGAAAAGACCCAAATGAAAAATGAACGATAAAAGACACTCACGAGAACCAGATTTGACCCACAACTGGTTACGATCATCAGAGGAATCGTGGTTGACATGGATGATGTAAAAGGTGTGGCCTTTATCGGCCAAGTTTTCAATCGCCCATTCGAGAGCAACCTTGCTGCTCTTTGAGAAGTCCAATGCAACACCAATGTTTCTGTCCTTCACCATGCTTCCTTTCTTCCTCTGCTTTCTTGTTGTGAGTTTGAAGAGCGAAGATAAAGAATGAAGAATTTGATAACAATAAGAAGAAAACGCTAAACAGAATAATGATTGTTCCCACGAATATGATCCCTTGCTCTTTCAAAATGAACTGCAGGTTCACACAGCCAAAATTATTCTATCCACTTTTTTCTTTAATGACCGCAATATATGTATACAAAACACAATATATTAAATTATCTTGTTTTCATTCATGATAATATTGACATGTAAATATAAAATAGCTTACTAATTAAAATATTGAAAATTAAATAACTATTTCTTAAATGTATTTTCAAGAATATGAAAATAATGTTAAATGACTCTTTTTATGCTTTTACAATAGTTTATATGCTGTTGCAATATCTACTTTTGATGAAAGAATTATATCTTATTTTAACTACTAAATGATCCTTAATAATATAAAAGATAAAAGATTTTAAAAATAATCATAAGTTAGTTGAACCATTCGATTGTGAAGTCAATACAAACAAAGATATTATGTACTAGAAAACAAAAATAATACTCTTGACGAAGGTTCGTACCTCTTTCCCTACAACTTAACCTTTGAGAATTCCTAAAGGCCATTCTATGATATCAAATTAGTCATATAGTAAATATGTCAACGGAAACAAATTAATGCTTTTAATTCACGCAATATAAATGAAATTAGTTTATTGGTAGTGATGTTTATCACTTAATAGCTTTGAGGAAAAAAAATTATAAATTGTCAGAACTTATTTAATAATCAAAATTATAAGATAAATAGAAATCATTTCTTAAAAGTTTTATATTACTAACTTTTAATTTTAACTATTTATATATAATTATGATAAATAATATTTAAAATTCTTACACGAGAATTATTTTTCAATATATACAAAAGTTGGGCTCAGTTTGGGCTTAGGTTTTTTCTTCATCAGTATTGATTGCCCTCATGGACCTTCACCAGAGTAAGTGGGCTGGCAGAATAAATACTAAATGGCCCAATATCATTGAGACCAAACTCGATAGGTTATTGTAACAATTTTTGTGATTATGATATTGAAGTTTCAATTAAGCGAATTTGATCCAAAATTCATAATTTTATTATTTTTGTATCTCTCCGTTAGTTTTTCTCTAAATATATAAAAGCTTTCATGAACATGTTATATGATCACAGCGCCACTTGTCATTTCACTAAAATCATACACAATCACAACATTTGGAATCTAATTTGCCAAACTTGAACTAAAAAAATGAAAATCCCAAAAAGATCAAAAGCTTAAATTATTGTTTTTGTAACGAAAAGAAACTTATGAACGAAACTGTGGGTTTTGTTGAAGAATTTTTGCGGGGAGGAGTGCGTTAGGATGAGAAGCACTTTGAGACGTGGAAAGGTATATGCGAGAACAAGTGTTGTGGTGAGTCAAAGATCACAAACAAATTCAGTTGAGAAGATCTTGCATCTTTAACCGATATACCTATGATGTGGTATCACTTTGCATCTACAATGAGTCATAATCTTGGAGAGGAATAAACCATTTATCAAAGAAGATGCAAAGCCCATTCTGTGTGTTAGAGGTTAGCAGCGTTGGTTGAACATCAATCACTGAACATTTTAGGTGCTGGAATTGATTCCTCATTCTGAAAATGGTGCATTGGATTTGTCATATGAAGGCTTCGATTAGTGCCACACAACATGCAATTGTTTAACATAAAAGAGCGAAAAAGGTCCCAATTATGATAAGAATGTTCTGCACCGAAAAACGAAGGATATAATCTGTGTGAGGAGGAAAAAAAATCTAAATGACGTCTTAAATTATAGTTTCCAACAAGATGTTGACTTTTGCTCTTACAAAAGATTGGTCCTTAGCCAATCAAATTTCAGTAGAGTTGAAGATGAGGAAAGATACTTAGTATGGAAGCAAGTGTTCTTCAACTTTGTACTAAGGTTTTAGATTGTATAGCACGTAAGTTTGGATTGATTCTTAAGAATTAAAAAGGAACAATTGCATGTGGTAGTGGGAAGTTTTTCCAAAAATAAGATAGGTGTCGTATATTTTAGTTTATAAAAGTTTTTCTTTTGGTCTTGGACATGTTGGTTTAATAAAAATAAATATTAATATATTTTGTTTTTAGAGCAATAAAAGAATTATCATTTTAATACAACAATTTTAATTTTATTGGTTTTATTTAAATTTGATTAACGGTTAATATAATTGAATGTATATTTGACCTTCAATAAATATTACATATACTTATTAAAATATTAAATTTAGTATACAATTCACTTTAAAAATGAATTTAGAGGAATAGTTATATATTCTAAAATTATATTGACACTAATTGATGTTGACATTTATTAATAAAAAAGTTTTTACATTGTTTATTACAAGTTTTTTAATGTTTATTTTATGTTCGATATCGTGATAAAGAAAAATGTACATCCTGTCTTATTTCAATAAAGAGTTGTATTAATGATTCATAGAAAAATATTAAAGATTTAAAAGATGTTTCAATTCAAGAGATACATTCAAAATTTAAGAGTTTAGTTGTTAAAGTTTTGTAATTTATGTATCCTATTTAAAATACTTAAATTAGTAGGTCAAATGTCACAAGTCATAACTCATGCAGCACAACATTGAGAGAGTTTTATTTATTTGCAAAACTTACTGAAATAATTGATGATTATCTGAGGTGATAATCAATTATTTAAGTAAAAAGTGATTTTCACAAAGTAACTTCTATAAATGAGGTGAGAGTTCTCTTCACAAAATAGAGAAGTTTAAATACTTGAGAACTCTTTGTAGAAAGACTTTGAAAAACCTAGTGTGGGTAAAGTGATAACTTCCACCAAGTGGGTTCGTGTGTGATTGAGTGTTGCAGTTGTTGCTATAAGAAGTTGTTCATCCTTTGTGTGATTTAAAGGAAGTGTTCATTCCTTGTGGATTCAAGGAAGGTGTTTCTTTGACTCTTGTGTAATTCAAGAGATGTGTCTTCATCCTTTGTGGGACTCAAAGGATATGTTCATCCCTTGTGGATTTCAAGGGAGGTGTTTTTCGTCTCTTATGGCTTCAAAAGATGTGCTTTCTATCCTAATTTTTTCTTATTCCTATTTGTAATCAGTTTGTTTCTAATGTTTGAGTTAATACCTCTTTAGAAAGATTAATAACGGAAAATAGGGTTTTTTTATCCAAACCAATATAAAATATCATGTGTCAATCTTCTCTTTCCCTACTCTCTCTAATTATCTACAATTACATTAAAGGAAAGATTTTTCATTGAATGTAAAATTTTGAAAAAAAATTTAAAGTATTAATGTTATTAATTAAGTCAATTCATCCCTTTTTGGTTTTAGTCCAAACGCAAACATTTCGTTGCATGATTCTAACATATCGGGGTAAGTAAATTTAGGTTGGAGTGTTTCATTTGACATAAATTTATATTTAACACTTTCAATGACCGACGTAAATTTAAATTGGGCACTTACCATGACCAATATAAATTTACGTTGGATTGTTACAAGGTTTAGCGTAAAATGTTGTTCATCCAATAAAAAAATCTACAACGAAATGAACATTTTTTAACTTCATAGTTTTGTGTGTTCTTATCAAACGAAGGATTTTGACAAAGTTAAAGAAAAGTTGGTGAATAAAGAAGTCAAACTTATGACAGAGATTGAACCACTAAGAAGATTGAATTGTATAGGTTCAAAGGCATTCAAACCAAAGTTCATCTACACATAAGTACCTTTGATCCTATATAACTCATTTTTCTTGATAAAAGAAGTCCCATCAAGTTAGTATTTTTCTTAATTTGCTATACGTTACGTTAGCATATAACTTATTTGATTAGATGATTAATTTATTTGGTAAAAATAAATATACATTTAATATAAAACTTAAATATGCTTTTGGTATATAAAATGGGTGACTTTTTGTTTTGGTCAAAAAAAAAATATTTTTTTTTTATTTTGTTTCTCTAAAATTCAAAGTATCCTTTTTATTCATATACGATTTTAAATAATCAATATATCATTCTAAACTATTCATGTTACCCATTTAAAAAGATTTTGATACTTATGAAATAATTGTTATCCATTCATTTTTAAATAAATATTAAAGAATGAAAACAGTTAATTAATTTTGTTTTAATGAAATAAAAGAATATTTCACAAGAGTAAAACCAATTATAAGAACTAAAAAGTGTGATTTCAAATTTTATTCGAATAAAAATAAAAAATTAAATTATAGAAATTAAAATCAAAACTATTGTTAATTTTACATATGATGAAAAAATGTTTTAAAACCTGGATATAAAAATTATAGACTGTAAAAGTGTAATTTACTTTTAGTAAGAACATTTCAAATAGAAATCACTTGTGTCTTGAAAAGAAATTTTGTAATTCATTTAAAATAATATTTTTTCCTTATGATAGTTAAATTAGTGTTTAGTTGAAACTGTAAGTCATTTTCTTTCAGTTTTACTTTCATTTTCTAGCATCCTCCGTTGATTATATTTTAATATTTATTTTAGTTAGAAAGCAATAGTTTTCCTTTTAAAGTTTTAATAAAATATTTTATCTTTAAAAAGTAACTTAAAAGAGAATGAAATAATAAACCATCTAAAATCTTAATTACCAAAAGATGTATTTCATCTATCAAATAAATTAAATGTTCGAAACATCCTTTAAACATACTTCATATATATTAGAATATTGTTTTCATTGTCACATACGAGTTAATGTTCCAACTTCAGTCTATTGAAATAATGTTGTTAAGGTCAATTATTACATATAAAATTTGAAAATTGTAGGAAACATATAAATTTAAATTGTTTTTAATCTCGATTCCTAAATAAAGTGAAATTATTATTAAATATATTAAAACAAAACTTCAATTGGAATCTTAGGAGAATGAGAATTCATTCACAACCTACCTTATTGCGTATTAAAAACAATATTATCTATATTATGGATCTTTTGAGGAAAGATTATTGGGGAGATATAATATCAATGAGATACAACTCACACATAAGGGATTGACACCACTTCCAACTCAGAACTCTAAGACAATGAGTTTATGGATCTTCATCATTTGGATTCTCAACAATGTTCCTCTAATGTGTAAGTTCAACCCACACATAAAAGATTGATACAACCTTCAACTAAAATATTAAGATAATAAATTTATAAATTCTCATTTTTATATGATGCTCAACTTCCTTATTTTTACCATGTGAAACTTAGACTCACATCTAAATTTCTAATTTTAAAAACAAATGTCAAACAAATTTATATCTTTCCTACGCTGCAATTGAACTTAAATTTCCTGAACTTAAATTTATTTGGTTAAACTAATCGAAATAATCAAATCAGCCGTCAACCATAACCAAGAAATCCCATAGGTTGTTTTACGTCTGATTTTATTTTTTTTCTTACATAACTTTTTATATTAACGTTTATGTAATATGATTAAAACTAAAAAAAATACAATAATACATAAATTAGATAAGTAAGCAAGTCCTATAGTAATTTGTATTTTTTATTACATATAAAAAAACAATTTAAGTGAATGCAAATCATTAATTATCCTTAAGAAAACTATTTACGCTTAAGCTTTAATTCCCTGAACCAAGTTATACTGTACAAAGACTTGTCAATTGTTTAAGTCAAATTGAATCCATCATTAGGAGATGAACCCTTTACTCCTAAACCTGTTGCCTCAAGTTTAGGGAACAGGGGTCCTAAACTATGGGGGTGTGGTAGGAGGTTTTATGTACTCTTGTGTATTCTTCTTATTGTTTTTGTACCTTTTCTAAATTATGTCTCCATTCTGAAACTAGGTTTAATGAAATAAAGCAAAGTTTTGGGCACCTTTATCTTTAGTTCATTGTCTTCACAGTGAACCGTACATTTTATAAACAACAATGGAACTAACAAGTGTGAAATATTGAATATTCAAATGCGGAATAAAGAACCCAACAAGGTTTGGTAACAAACTTAGATTCGAGTCCCCACCACTCACCTACACGAAAAACTTTTTTGCCGCCATTAGTGGTGCTTCATTCATTTTAGTTAAGCACGAAATATGGCAAATTATGAGGATTCTGTGTCCCTGTTCACTTCATAAAAATGGATAGATAAGACAGCAAAAACACACTGACAGAATGACTCTTTAGCACAAAAATTTTCATCTTCATTATTTTATTCACTGTGGTTGTCATCTGGTTTGCACCAAAGATTTTTTTTATAGACAAGAAAATAAAAAAGAAGGAACAAGCTATCTTATTGATCCCCACCTTTTTCTCTTTCTTAATTGGTGCTGATAGTGATGGCTTAAGAGTGAACATGGTTCTTCCCATTAAAATATCGTACGAGAAGAGCCTGCAAGTTAAAATTTCCCGCGCTTTACAAATTTTCTCAACCCCATTAAAAACTATTTCTAACACCAACTTTCAATGGTAATTTGTGTTAAATAAATACAAAAAGTTTTATTGGGTGCCATAATTTAACACTACTCAAATCAAACATCATTGTTTTCAGTAAAAAACTAGAAAAGGGTAAACCTGTGTCTATTAAGTTTACCAATGGAAATATCAACCGAAACAGTCCAATAGCACGTGTGTATGTGTATTTACATTTTGATTAGTTAAAAATAAAAACAGTGAGTAAGAAAGAAATATAAATTAATTATGAGGTTAAATGGGGACAGATAGTCAAAGATTGTTTTTGCCCTAGAAGGAATCTGTCTTGTTCAGTCTGAGTTGAGAGTCTTCTATGGACAGTGATACTGGCAGTGATGCATCTGCTGATTATAAAGGCAAACGACACGATTAAGACACCACACCCATACTCCACCGCTAATCAAGGTAGCATGTTCCTTCATATGCTGTTGCCACTTTCTTCCTTCTCTATAATACTTTATTCTAAGACATGGCCCAAATATTATTATATTCAACTCTTTTGTACTTCTTCTTCTTCCCTTTCTTACAATTTTTTTATTTATTTCGGTAATGCTTCACACTACTCACTCCCTCTGATGCATGTGAGAAGCGTATTTTAGGGTTAAAAATGTTTTCTCTATATATAATTGATGGATCATACCAACAAAATCGTAGAACTGTTTCGGTCTCTGTTCATATAATCTGAAATATAGTAAATATCATATTCTTTAAAAGTATGGCTTTTGAAAAATAATATATCAACTTTCACGGGATATAAATGAACAGACAGACTAACTTAGTATTTTTTTGTGCAGATTCTACAAATTCGCTGATTCGTGCGGATGAATTCATATAATTTGTGTTTTCTTTCGATGATTTAAGAACATACGCAGAAACAGATTTGCAAGATTACACAAAATTTTCATTCTTTAAAGATGCAAAAGTTTATAACGATAATTTGACAATTTTAATCATCTTTAAAACATTATTTTGTCACAATATTTTAAATATTTATATTTATAAAATATATTATTCTTAAATTATAATTTACATATATATAATTAATAATTATACATAATTATTTTTATTATATATATATAATAAATAATATATTTATATATGTAATAATTATTAAAATTAATAATATATATTTTTAATAACTAATAATAATATATAATATAATAATTAATAATATATGTCTAATAAATTATTAATAATATATAGATATATATATATATATATATATATATAATAATAAATAATATATAGTAATTAACAATAATAATAATCTTTTAAAAATAATTATAATAATATAATAATTTATTTTTGTATTAATTTTTATTAAAGTTTATTAAGTGTCAGTTTTTAAAATTTTATATTTTTAACTAATCTAAAAATTATTTAATATGTTTTTTTTAAGGGTATTTTAATAATTATCAACATTTATTTATTATAATTTTTTATTTTATCTATCACATCACTCAAATCATTAATTAACTTTTATAAAATTTATCTTCAAATCCATTCATTTTATCTTCTAAATTCACAAAAAAAAACACATATTCATCTACATAAATCCACACAAATTCATCTTCACACCCTCCCCAAATTCATCTACCAATAAGAACACAGCCTAAAGGAGAGATTATTAATATCGAAGGTCCCGAAATACTAAATAAATTTTACATATATTTATTGAAAAGAACCAATGGAAATTAAAATTAATGAGACTTTGTTTCTTACAAAAGTTGTTTACATATCACATGTTGTTTTGAAATAAATTAAGTTTTATCATGCTATAATTTTCTTTTAACTATTTTAGCTAGAGGCTCAAGTTTTAGATGAAATCTGACACATTTCACAGCAAGTTTGAATAATTTGAGTTGACTTTGAAATCAATCCTTAATTTAAGAAAAACTTCAAAAGTTTCATTTCTCGCCTAAGAATATATTGTACGGGATGTAAGTCCTCTTCCACAAATTTGCACACCTATAATCAACTAAAATGTGTTTGGAAACCCGTCAGAGCAAATTTCCCAATAACAATCTATTTGCGCTTTTTTATTTATGTAATTTTTAATTGAAATAATTATATTTTTTTATATCTTTTGTTTCCTTTGAAATCAAATTCACATGTAGTATTACTATATTACTGTAAATGTAATACATGTAACTATTTTCTCTGCAACAACTTTTGCAATTATTGATGAATTTTTAAAGATAAAAATAAATTTATCCTTAAATCTAAATTTTTTGATAAATTTTTTTAGAATATAAATTATCAACAAATATTTTGGTTACTAATGAATCCATCAATAAATTATGTTGGTGACATGCGTCAATAAATTAAAATTTGTACTACCAATAGATTTTTTGTCACTAATATATCATATATCTGATTGTCAATTTCGTCAATAAATTTCATCAGTAATTTATAGTTCCTATTATCTATGAACTTTTCTAATGGTAAATCCAATTGTAAAATGAGTGACAAATTTTCTGCTAAGTCTAATGAGATATTTTTGTATATTGAGGAGAGATAGGTGAGAAGGAGAAAATAAAAATAAGAGAAGGAGGAAAAGGAGGATGTAAAAGTGGAAAAGGAAAAGCAGGACGAGGAGGTGCAATGGCAGCTCAACGACGTTCCGGCCAGAGTCAGAGGAGGAGAAGCCAAAGGTACCGATGGGGAGAGATTGGGATGAGGACGAGGATAGGAGTAGGAGGAGGAAATGAGCAAGAATAAGACGAAGAAGAAGAACACAAAAAAGGAAAAGGAATAGGAAGAGGAGGAAGAAGAAGACGAAATTGCGACATTTACTGACAAATTTTATTGACGACCAATATCCATTGACAACTACCAACAGATATTTATAGATGAATATTTGCTAACAAATTTACAGTTGTCAATAATTACTAACGAAATTCATGATTTGTTGGTAAAATTTATCGATGACCACTTTACCGATGAACTTTTGACCATCGGTAATTTATCGATAAGCTCGAACTACTAACGAATTTTTACTATTACCAACAGATTGTGTCAATCAATAATATGCAATGTTTTTATAGTGTTCGTTGATGTGGCATTGTATTAGTGTAACAAAAATAGCATTTATTAGTTTCATCTATTTGTATCACATATTGAATCAAAATACATAACAAAATATGAAATGAGAGTCTTTTTTATAAAAGCTTTTATCCAACGTCATTTCTTATATTTACAAAAGGTGGGATTATAGCATATTTCGTTTAAAATTAAAAATATTTTTATATTAAATTTCAAAGTATAAATAAGAATTTAAGGTTTAAAGAAATAAAGTTTATACGTAGAACTTAGATATTAATTTCTTAATTCATTATAAAATCTTCAAATTCTAAAGTTTTTCTCTCTTATTTTCTCGTACCAAACAAAAGATTATGACAATGAAATTTCAAACAATAAGGTCCTCACTGGTGAAATTTGGAAAGAATTGAATCGATGAATTTTTATTTTGGTAAGTTTATTCAATCTTATCATTGTTATATGCTTCTTTATTCTTCTCTTATCAAATTGATGGCTAAGAGTGGATGTTGTCTGTATAAGGTTTTTTTGGGAACTTACATCAATTGTGGGATTGTTGGAAAGGGCTTTCAAACAATTGTTAGACAAAAAACAAGTTTCAATCTAGATAAGGGAGCAAATATTTCGTCTACACACAGTTTTTATTGTTTGAATGTATGAAGTATACAAACTTTTGAGATGTCAATTATATGAATGTTTAAATGGGAGTATGATTTAGTATTGATGCAATTGTGGTTTTAAAACATATATATTTTGTATTGTTGCAAAACTTAGCAAATGTAGATTCATTGATATCGTTGAGAAACTTGTGAAATGATATATTATTATTCTTTGGATTTCTTGAGCAGTGTGTAATTATTGCACTAATTGTTTTACATCACTCAAGAAATTGGCCATTTGCTCAAGCTTTGACTTGTTGCTAGAGCGAAAAAGACGTTAAGGTAGTTCTCTCTCTAACACTTTGCTCAAGCGATATGACTTGTGGCTTAAGTGTTTGTTTTGAAAGCTTAAGTGTTATGGTTGTGGATATGTCTCGTAACATGTCATTGAATGACTTGTGGCTTAGGCCCTCAAGCGTTGGTTGGATGTTTTAGTGTCCTAATGAGATGGGTGATCCTTCTAGAATTTATTCATGGTGTTCTAACATGTGGTCGCCAATCTAACACTAGCTAAAATGCCCAGGTGATGGATGCTCACGTGATAAGATGTTGGCCAAGATAAGGAACACCTAAAGAGGGTTTGCCCTTTGGTTGCATTTCTTCAAGGTATCACTCAAGAATAATAGTTGATTCTTTGTTTATATTTTGTAAGACCTTGAATAAACAAGAGCTCCCTCAAGCAAATGTGTGCTGAAATATGATGATTGTTATAGTATGTTGTATAAAACGTGAGATTAATTATTTATACTATCAAAAGTATATGATTAATGTTTAGATACACACATAGACCACTACAAGAAATTGCGTAATTTTTTACGAAATTTTACTGACGAACAAAATATGTTAGTAAAATAGATTTTACTGATAGATTTAGAAGTTTTATTACTGACAGATAATTTCATTGGTAATGGGTCTTATTGAATGAGTACAAATTTACAATATCATTTGTAAACATCGAATATTATGTAATCTTATTTTTATTGTAATGTGATATTTCTTGTGTGGTGTAAATATGATTTGAGAATAATGTGAGGAAGAAAGATAAAAGAAACTTTAAGGATAAATAAAATAAACAAGTCGAAAAAAGCGAATACGGAATAAGATTCCAAGAGAGATTCACAAAAAACAAGCCTAAACAAGTAAAAGAATATATAAAGAAGCTTTCATCTTTTGTAAACTCTTAGATCATATAATATTCGCTGATTCTCTTAAAATATTCTACGATCCAAGAATCACCTTGGCATAATTGGTATGTGGAAAAGTCACATGAAGAGTTATTGATCAAGGCGGATTTCAATAGGAGCAGGCGAAGGCTTGGCGCGCCCCCTCCCCCACCCCTAATTATTTTTTTAATTTTTTATTTTAAATTTTTTTAAATTATGTATTATATATATTAGAAATATTGAAAATTCATGAAAATTTAATTGAATTGAATTTTATTTATTTTATAAAATATAATATTTAATATTAATAAATAATAAAATATAAATTAAATATAATAAAGAATAAAAAAATATTAAGATATTTCTTTTGTCCAATTATTTTTTAATTTTTTATATATTGTAGTGATTTCTCACACTTACTTGTGTGTTTTTTTTTTCTTTTGTTTATGAAAAAAATGAAATTAGACACAAACTCATTATTGTTACTCTCATCTCTCTCTTTACTCGTGTTTCTTTCTTTTGTTTATGAAAAAAAAATTATATACAAACTCATTATTTTCGCTCTCATCTTTCTCATTTGTTCTCTTCCATTCTTTAAGAAAAAAAAGGTAAGCATCTTGTCTCACTTGAAGAAATATAAGTCTTTGGTATATTCATTGTTTATAATACAGGAGAAAAAAGTAATGTATTATGTGTTTTTTTCATAACAAATTTTTCATTGTGACTTGATTATCATATATTTTGTTTTTTATAATTACATCTTTCAATTTTTTATCAGATTATGATAAATTATTTTCAGTCTTAAATATATATATATATATATATATATATATATATTGCAAAATAAAATTAAAGATAATTTTTTTGTAGACAATTTTAGCTTTGATTCAATTACTTCATGTATATATTTATATATTTTATGTATGTGTGTGTTTGAATTTTCTTTTATAGTTAAAATTATAATCATGTTTTTATTGTATTAACAATACAAATTTTGAATATATTATTTTGACTCTCTAAATATATAGGTTAAGATCCGCCAATGAAAACAATGTTTATAACTATTTCACATTAGACTTAACTAACTCGTGTGCTACATATGTTGCTTCAAAGCATAATGTTAATTTGTTTTTCTTTAGCTTTAGGAGCTACCAAGTATCTTTGTCTAATTTGAATGAATTTTTCATGTTCTGAATGAGGAGTTAATTAATTGTTAAACATATGATCAATTAGGTTAATTTTAACTTGACTAGTCTTATTCTTGCATTCAAATTTCCTTATATTTTGAAACACTTAAAAATGTTTTTATTTTTTATGTTATTTTTCGTTGGTGTTTGATGAGATACCAATTGAAATAATCATGGAGACATGCTTTTGCAAGTAGTTTATTTTCCAACACCTTTTCTAACTTCTTAAGATTCACATTCTTAATTGTGTGATTTTTGAAGTTAATCAATCAAGATCTTTCAATAGACAAATAATATCAATTAAGATAACGATACTATGAACTAAGATAACTTAGTCCCAATAGTCTATAATATTATAAAATTAGTATTTTTTTCTTGTCTTAGACTTTTCAACATATACTTTAATTAAAATCAAATTAAATTCAATAAGACCACCTTAAAAAAAATAAACTTATCATATCATTTTATTTGCTTTAGTCTTTATAATTCAGTTAAGGAACTTGGATAAACTAGTCGTAAGGAATAATGTATTTTTAAAGAATTTAATTTGATGTGTGCCTCAGGAGTGATCTTCAATACAAAATTGATGAACGTGGAGGAGAAATGAATTCTTTGAAGGCACTAATAATATTATTACAATTAATAGTTTTATTGGAGTTAGGTTAATCAACTTAATATTTTTTTATTGTTATTTTCTAAAAGTTTCATCACTGATATTTTTGTCAAATTGAAATAATAATGTGATGTAAGACAACTCTTTTACACCATTATATCATCATTCATTAAAATGTAGTTTTTTTTAACTAATGTGAGATATAATAAGGTGATGGCAATCTTGTTTTTAATATTATTAAAACAAACTAGACAAAAATTCTATAGTTTGTCAAAAATAGAGACTAAAAAATTTCAAATATGCCAAAAGAAAAATGCAGTAAATTATAAAGACTAAAATACTATTTATGCTCTTTTAATTGTTTTTAATAGAATTAATTATGAACTATTTATAAATTTAAATGGATTATTTATAAAATTAATGGGATGGATTTAATATAATTTATTTTTTAGATTTTTATATTGGATAAATTAGATAGACTTAATAACGGATGAATAAGAATAAATGAATTATTTTCTCACTTCTAATTTCTTTATTATAATTATCTTTTATTACCAATTTTAAACTTTCGTATTAAGTAAAACGGTTAAACGATAATTTATAACCCCATAATCACTTTTTTTTTTAATTAATAAGTTGTATTTTAATATGTAGTCTTGGACTAGTAGATGATACTAGTTTGTTAAACATTAAAAACACAATTTTACAAAAAAATAATTATTATATTTGATTGGTCAAACTCCTTGAGAATGTGAAGTGTCACTGATTTGTACGCATGGTTATTACCTTAATTAGTTAAAATTATTACTTGTGCACAAGAACTTTATAAAATGATTGACAGATTAAAAAATATAGGACCAGAAAAGGAAAAACAAATGTTTAAAAGTGAACATATGTTAGCTTAGATTTTCTAAACCTCTCTTAAAATACAAAGTGTGTCTCAATCATTTATTTTTGACCTAGTTTGTATGAAAGTTTGGTACAACGTGCAATTATGTTTAAAAGTATATATTGTAATCAAATCTTTAAATTTTAAAAGGTTAGTAGGCTTATCCTATTATTTGGCCTAAATAGGTTGGTTAAGATTATAATGTTCGTAATTATTTGTGTAATATATGAATTGTACATATAATATTAGATAATAAATTGCTTATTCCAAAGCCTGGCTTGTAACGAGATTATTAAACAAAATATAAACTTTTTTTTGAGTAATCTTATAAGTTTGACTTTGTTTTTACGTGAGTTAACATTTTAATAATTAAGAAAGATAAGTACATATACACTTTATAAATCATAAAAAAGCACATTAAATATGTTTTGATTTCTTAATTTTTAATGAATTGGAATTAGTCTTTTTTTTTTTAATTTTGACCAAATTTAATTTTTTAACTTACATTTGAATTTAGTCATTTTAAACCAATTTTATAAAATTTATTTACTCTTTAAAAACGTTTTATATAACATTTGAATTATTTACATTATTAGCAGAGAAATATGTTTGAAACATCTAATCAACTTATTAAATTTTAATTAAAATAATTAAATTCATACTTTTGTGAAGATATAAAATTAAATTAGTCTAAATTTTTTAAGAGAAATTAATTCTAATTTTTTATAAAATTTATAAAACCACGAACATATTTAACCAGAAAAAAAAAAGTAATATGACAATAATACTAAGACAATATTTAAATAATTTAATATGTTGCGAAGTGGCAAAGGCTTCTTGAATAATGTTGGCATTTTTAATTAGAGTTCTATAGAAGTTTAGCTGTAATCTTCCTGAAAAGCTATATATTGACCTAGCCTTTTATAGGTCACATGTAAAATACAAGAAGAGGAGTACATTAGAATGGACAAATACATTGAAACAAGAAACATATAAGAGATATATGTGTATTTTTTTTAAATTGAGAAAATATCAATTTAATTATTGCTAACTTTTGTTAAATTTGTCAACGCTAAAAGAAGTAATAAATCATAGAATGATTCATTTAAAAGACACACTATATATTAATGAAATTTGAGTGCAGTTGATATATGAAATTGATACCGAAACTTTAATATATTATTGATTCATGAATTTTCTTATTCATAAAATGTTCAACTTTATTATTTTTATGTTATTTTTACGTAGAATTTAAACTTATATTTAAATTAATGAATTATTACTAATTTTCCTACCTCAACAACTTACGTATGAAAAAGTTGTTCATATACCAATTAAGAAATTCCTATATGTTTAAGTTACTTTGTCTTGTAATAAGAAAAAAAATCATAAAAGAGATAAGGAGTGGGATTGTTTGCATGCTTACACAAGTTGATTTGTCGATGATTTGATTCCAATCCCTATAAGTAAATGATATCACATGGTAATGAACATGGTGCCAATATTAATTAGTTTAAAGTTATGTTACAATTAGTGGCAAAAACTTGCTCTTCACGCCCTAATCATTGGAGAGAATAATTTCTAGTTATATGTATGCCCCCACACCACACCTTCTCCATATGCACAACAATTATACTCTCACAAACCTTATTGTGGGATGCATTATCAAACCAACAATAATTCTAAATTCCAACTCAATTATAATAAATAATCTACCTAATACATTTTTCACTCTGTATTAATAATCTACAATTTTCAATCTTCCAATTTCCAAATTCCAATAAATTTTCTCATTTCATTCTTATTTATCTGATTTCTTGTATTTTTCTTTTTTCATTTTTTTGTCAATAGTGTAGATCAAAGAAAGCTAGTTAATACAAGATTAATTAAGATAGATTACTATGATAAATATAAACCACTGTTACCACTTAAAATAAATCGAATTAAGAATGAAATTTTGTGTACGTATATTTTTATTTTGCGTACGAGGTTTTGACGCGAGCAATGTAGGGCACGTGCAGTGTACTATTTTTACTGTTCAATAGTTTTTTTTTTTTTGTTATTTAAATTTTTACAGATAATTATCCTCTTCAGTGTACTTTCACATTTGCGAGTTGCAAGTTGCACCTTCGTCCCCCACTACTCATACATTCTTTATGAAAAAGCAACATCACCATTTCTAATAACAAACAATCTCCATAAAAGAAAAATTGAACTAGCTAATGTTTTTCCTATATTTTACTACTTGATTAAAAGAGAAATAATGATCAATATTTCTCAATTTTGTTAATATTAAATTATATACAATGTGTAAATAACCAGTTCAACAGATATTTTAAAAAACACGGTTCAACAAAGCTCATATTATTAACCTCAAATATTAAATTTTATATATATATATATATATATATATATATATATATATATATATTTGTTAGAACAATTACTGTATACTACAAAATATATGATCAAATCAATAGTTTGATTATATCACAAATATATTTTATATCATACATCAATACAATATAATATATGATTAGGTTAAATAATATATTATTTTTATTATTATTATAGTGAAAACACGATGTTGCGTGTGTTTGTATTTTTTTAATTTTCATAAAAATTTAAATTAAAATGAATAAAAAGTATTAATTAATTTTTAAAATAGTTATTAAATAAAAAAATAATATATATAAGAAATTTTTAAAATAATGATTAAAAACAGAATTTTCTTTTAAAATAACGATTAAAGATAAATTATTTATAAAATAATTAATTTTTAAATAATAATTATAAAAATAATAAAATATGAACATAAAAAAATATTTCTTTATATATTATTATACATATTGATTTATTATATATATATATATATATATATTAAGTTTTTATTAATTTTTATTTTATAATTAATAAATACATATATATTGCATTTATATATTAATTTACATTTATATAAATTTAAATTCGCTTACTTGTTTGAGTTATTTAAATCTTATTACATATTAGAAGACACTAAGATTTTGTCATCTGTCAAGAGCGAAACACTCCAAATTATGAGAAGAACAAGCATCCTGTTATCAACTTTTTGTTTCTTTCAATTAGGTTAACGAATTTATATACATGTCCGAACAAAACTATCTAAAAAAAATCGTTGTTTAGTGACATTAGTGCAGAATAATTGACTTTCCAATTCAAAATTTTCACCGATTTAGTATATACTTGGCTTAACTTTCTTATAACCCTGAAAGATTATCAAAATCTGTCTAGACAAGTGCTTAGACTGATTATTTCATAGAATTAAGTTATTTAACACATTTACTACACTCTTATCCGTTATATATATATATATATATATATATATATATATATTTTGAGGGACATTTGAGAGTTATCATTTGACGAATTGGAGATTAATCGGTCAAAATCCATGCAGGCACTAAAGGCAGGATACATATTTTTGTTATGTCAAAAATTGTGATGGGACTTTTGAGTATTTGCTTAAAGGATTTGAACTCTTCCACCATCATTTTGATCCACTGCATGTATTAATTTTTTTTTTTAACTTCCCTTTTCTAGTTTAATTAAAACTATTTTACATCAATCAGTAAAGCAAATTATATTTATAAATTTAAAAAAAAAAAAGAGATTAAACGATGATAAGGCAAGTTGTGAAGCATGAGAGTGTTTGAGTAAGATTTACACACTATACTTTGCTTATATATGCAACCTGCAGCAGCTTTATATGACTTGTGGCAATGTGCGGGTAGAGAAAAACAGCACCAACCTATGTGATACCATGTCACAAAGTGGTGGTGGGGCCACAGGGATATTCATGTGTATGTGTATGGATAGAATTTGGAATTTGATTAAAAATATAATTTGTTAAGGTTTTAAAATTAAATATTAAATATAGTATTAGATGAAATATCGGAATATATTTGATATAGCGATTAGTGTTGTTGCGTTGTTGGCGCAATCTGTGATTAACGGCAAGGGTCCTACAGACATTGACGCAATGAGGGAATAAAGAAAAGAAAAGAAGATATTGTTGCAATGAAAAGGTTGGTTAAGCAAGGTGAAGAAGACTACTTTTTGTGTTTTTTGACGGAAAAGCCCACAGCCATAGGTGGAAAAAGCAACAGAGAGTGTTCAAAAAATAGGGGACACAAGTGGGGAAACAAGGAATAATTTCAGCAGGCTTAACAATCACTCAATCAAATGTGAATTGGAAAATATTATTATTATTATTATTATTATTAATTTAACTGCAAAGCAAAAACAAAGCAAAGACATGATTCATGTACACACATGCAGAGAGGGAAGATGTGTCATTTCGTTTCTTAAAATAACAACTCACTCTCCACCTGGATCCCACTCACCACCACCACCACTCACGCCTTCATTTTTCATTTTTAATAATTTCTTTTTTTTTTGTCTCTCAAATTATTAAACTTCTTTTTCGATTTGTTAGGACCGATATTCTGTTACGATTTATCCGATGGAATTTACCGGCATAAAGAAGTTAGTGGAAGAGGCTGGTGTGTGGAGCACGCGCCTTGAGAGGGAGTGGGGGAAGGGAAATATGAGGTGGAGAAAGTCACGTGAGTAACATGCAAAAGGCATGATCCTCTGTAGCCAGGTGTTAACTGTGAAGTGATGGAGGACGTTGAGTGATTTGTTCCTCGACACGTAATGGGTCCCGCTATAGTAGATGAGTACGTGGCAGCATGTTAGTGGGTCAGCTTTGTAACGCCACCCACATGCATGCCCCTGGTTCAACCCTCTCAAAATGTTGACCCCAAATAATGAACCCTCCCAAATTCATGAATCGTGAACCATGTTATGCTATCCCACGGATGCTATTACAGTAACAGTTTCTTGACCAAGCCAAAAAATTAATTTCATTCCATTCTAATATTCAAACAAACATTTACAATGTGTTTAATTGCTTAGTTATATTTTTTTTATTTGGATAAGTTTGTGAAAATGGTTTTGAGTTTATTAATTTTTGTAGGGAAAATATTTAATAATCATAAATTACAATTTTTAATATTAGAAAAATAAAGACAAGAAAGCAAATGTGTGGACGGGATTTCCGGAGTAAAAAACTTGAATATTGTTTTGATGTGAGGGGAATTTTCCTAATCTCTTAATGGAATAGCAAACTGCAATAAAGACAAGAAAGCAGTTTCAAATCAATGAGATTGATTGGGATAGGAAATCAGTGAAACTTTATAACGCCAATTCTATAAGGATTTCCTATCAGTACAAAATATATAGATTTCCTATCACAAGTTACATCTACATCTCCTGGTGTCAATTTTATCTAAAGTTGATATATTATATCTACAACTTGTTTTTTAAATTTAATTATTTTTTGTTTGACCAATTCTATAACTTAATTATTTTTTTAAATTAAAATAACTATATAAAATAAAATTGTAAAAATTATTTATATCTATTTTTATAATTATGATGGTAATAATGTTATTAACTCTTTTTTTATCAAAAAATGACACATATATACATAAAACATGTATTTTCATCAATAATAATATTAATAATAATTTAAAATAAAGACAACAATTAAAATAGTAAAAACATAGTTAATCCAAATTGATTTGAATTTGATTTAATTTATTTTAATTCAACAAAATTAAATTTAATTAGATTGACTAAAAATAATTCACTAGTGCAAGATAAAGATATAACAACAGGATATTAGATCGGTTACTGAAGAAACAATGTAATTAAAACAATATTACATCAGTAGTTAGTCTTAATCAATGTAATATTAGTTGTTACACAACCATGAACTGAGGCTATTATATTTCATTTTTTCATTCTCTCCTCTCTCCCCATCCCCTCCACCCCTTCTAATTTTTTGTACGTTAAAATCATAACAAACCTCCTCCTAGCGTACACGCCCCCTCCAACTAGTGTATTACATTTTTACACTAATTGTAAAAATTATATTTTGTATGGATTATTTGTATGGATTATATAGGACTAATTACATTGATTTTGCACTCGATGTAGATACTATCGTTGTAATAAGTTTAATATTTTTTACAACATATGTTTCAACAACTAATCTAATATAGCATCAAAGTGGGAAAAAAATTAGAAAGCTTCAACACATTGATTAAAGCATTTACTTGATTCTTACATTCAAATAAAGGTTCACATATCATCCAACTTTGTGACCTTAACTGATTTCATATCATATAAGCATCATTTGTAATCATTCCAATAACATTTAAATTAGTATAACATCATTCATATCTATAACATCACATCACTTAATAGTTAATCTAAAATATCAATTAGGATTTAAAAATATTGTTAGATCTAGATTCATATTTAAACAAAATGCTTTCTTTTTTTGTTTTAAAGAGAAACAACTTGCTTGAGTGAGAACACCATCATTTGAACAACAATTTGTTATTTGAGCGAGCAAATAGCAGAGACAAAGACCTATATCTTTGTCTCATTTTTTCCTATGCAGGAATATCTTATTTAAATGAAAACGTACATAGAACTTTATAGAATAACTTAAAACATTAGAAAAACCCACTAACAACATATTTTATTTGCTTAAACATTCTTAACAAGTGCAAAATACCTAAGTACAAATCATCTTCCAAGAATTTAACTCAAAAAGGTCAATCAAAACTCAATATAACATTCAGTGACATTGTATCCTCAATTCAAAACACATCTCAAACAAAGAATACAAAATATAAGCACTCTACCAAGTTTCAAAACTCAATAACAAGTGACTTTCTCTTCCAACATGCACAAAGTTTCACTAAAACCAACCATGGTCAATCAACATTTCCTTCCATACAAAGTTTCACAATGAGAACATACCAATACTTGTTTATAATTCTTTTCGTAGGTGAATTCTAGTAATGAAAAATTCTCATCCCAACTCCCTAAAAGATTTAATACATAAGTTCTAAAAAAATCTTTTGACGATTGGATCGTTGTTTATGATTGTTCGTCAGTCTGCAAATGGTATGTTGAACTAAGTCAGAGTATAGTTTTTAATTCTTCCCAAAGCATCTTAAAAGTGAAGTAGAGATCTTCAACAAATATTATGTTTGAAGGTACCTTATGTAATTTCACGATTTCACTTATATAGATTTGTCAACTTTGACAAAGAAATTATAAAATCGATAGTCATAAAATGTGTTGACTTTGTCACGTAGTCTACTATACCTAATATCATATCATGCTTCCTCATTATATGTGGCAAATGGGTGACAAAATCTTTTGAGATATTGTCCCACATGCACGTAGGGATGTCCTCCTCACTCAACATTCCTCAATATTGTTGATGCTCAGTCTTAGACTTTTGACAAGTTAAACAAGTATCACCACACTTAGTGACACCCCTTTTAATATTATACCACTAATAAGACTTTCTTAGATCTTGATCATGATGTAAGCTAAGTCTACTTTTATAACTCTCTCATAACATCATCGCCTTTAGTTCACTGTCTTATTATGCATTTATATTGTTTCTAAACATTAGAATACCTTGAAATAGTTTGATTAATACCTAAAAGGTACAAGATTCATTTCAAGTTGGAACTTATTAATTGTTTCTCCTTTATCCTATCTAGCAGCACAATATTTAGAATAAAACATGTTATGACTAATGTGATCAGAAGATACTAAAATCATCAATTCATATTATTAAAGTCATTAAGCAACTCTAACTCAAACCATCAATCCAAAAGTTTGAATTTTACTTTCTCTCAAACATTTCATCAACTAAAAATGACAATCTTTTAAGAAGTTCATTCACTTTCTCTACCATTTTAATCAATAAATATTTAAAGTCTTTATAATCACTAAACACATTAAAATAAGTGTTATAAAGAGTGTATCAATATTTTTAATTGCAAAGACAATTCTTACAAACTCAAAGTCATGAGTTAGGTAATTTCTTTCATGACACTTCAACTTATGTGAGGCTTAAACAATTACTTCTGATACAACCGCTTATACTTCTATAAGATAGACACGACTACAAAACCATTTTTATCTTAAAAAGCTCTCTTATTAACTCAATTACACTTTAAAATATGATTTATATATTTTGTTAAGATGAGCTAATCGGTTTTCCTACTATAGCTCATTAAATAATGAACTATAAATTGAAAAATCATGGTCTATTCTACGCTATAATTTTACATAACTACTAGATATTTTAGGTTGGGTGTCAAACAATTCCCTTTTTAATCCACTTTATTTCTTTTGTTTCGTTTTATTAGATTGAAAAAGATAGCATGCTTACTCTTGAAGTTTTGGCAAGTATTCACATACACATGAGTAACCTTTTATGCTTTTGGGGTCACTAGTGTGTCCCAAGTGCATAGAGAGAGACCATATATTAGTGTCCAAAATAACAAACGGTTCATTGTCAATAATTATTTGCCTAAATTGGAAGCAAGAAGTGAACTATTTCATAAGAGAACTAACAAAAATCCACTTATTATATATAATTCATGGGCCCTTTAACAATTGTCTCTCTCGTAAAGTAGATAACTAATCATAATATTTTTAGGAGTCGCAAAGAAATAAAATCCTTTAATTTACAAAAAGATATATATAAAAAAGGAATATAGGTTCGGTTCATTTTGGAAGATTATGGAAAAATAGGAGAAAATGATAGTGCAATGGTCAAGGAAGACCGAAAACAACGTTTTACTCACTCCAATTTGATGCCAAAGGTTTCAAATACATAGCAGAAGAAAGTTGAAGTTTTTGTTTTTTTATAACTAATGACTAATGTTAAACGTTGAAGTTTCAACAGAAATAAATCATTATAAATGTGTCAATTATCTTTCTTAACTCTGTACTATTTCTAATGGGAAAAAGAATAGCAATAAAGTTAATTAGCATATTCTTATATTTATCTTGTTACGGGTTAGAGACTACACTACTCAAAACTGAAACATACAGAAATTGAGCAGTACTTTTTAATTTTCAAAGTAAAAACCCAAAATCTGGGTTATTTCCTTTTAAAAAAAAAAAAACCTTGTTAGAAAATCATTTATACTATATATCTTTATGGTCTGTGTAAAAGAATACCATAGCGCTAAGGTGCTATGTTGCTTGAATAATTAATTCATTTCCCATGTACATTAGTTATGTTGTGTTTTTCTTTCTGGTGTTATAAATGTTTGTCTACTTATAAATTCTACACATTCCCAATTTGACAAAACATTTATAGCTGATATAAAAGGTTTAGAATTTGAAGGAAGTATATTATTTTTACATAATTAATTAAAAATATTTTAAATTTCAAAATTTATAAAAAATATAAAGACTTAGAAAATGATATTTCAGAATTAATAATAATTTTAAAATATTAACACACGATTATTTAAATATTAAAATATTTTAGTATAATAGAAAAGTTTATAACATATTTTATTATTTAAAAGCATATAATTTCTTTAGAAACCATTTTTTTAGGTGAGACTAGCAGATATCTCAACATTTTAAATTTTATGGAATTTATGTGTTTAGGATATTTTGATGATAATTAGGTCTTAGCACTGTAATTCTACGAGTATATAAATTGTTTGAGGATGGTGTGCTTTGATCCATAGTGGATTAGGCATGTATTTCATAATGTATTTATTCATATTAGGATTCAGTATTGGAGGTTATCCTGACATTCTAATAATCTTTCAAATTCGTGTAGAGAATGATGGGCTATATAGTAAGAGTAACAAATGGTCCTAGTCTTGGGGTTTTACCTTGGCTTAAGGCGAGAAGAGACTAACCTAATGTGTGGTAAGGTGAAATCAATTGACAATGGTTCTGTAGAGTAATGAAGGTTACCACAAGTGCAAAACTTGTCAGAATATGATATCAATGCATGTATCTAGATAATTAAGTCTTGTTAGGTCTTTACTTGAGACATGTTTGTCTTTATGAATGATTTGTATGTGATTTTAGCTTGTTTTCTGTTATGAAAACTCTTTTGCAAATTAGCTTAACCTTTTATGTGTTGTTCTGTCATGTGTTTGTTTTCTTCTTTTACAATGTTCACCTTAATTGATGTGAGCAAATGAAGAAGTAGAAGTTGATCAGCCTCAGAACAGCGATGATGCAGTCGCCTAGTTCTTAGATTGGAGTTGTTTCTTAATGATGTATAGCTTGCTTATATTAGGTTGTTAAGTTTACTTTTGTTTGACTATAATGGCCTACTCTAGCAATGATTATATATTCTTGAATATAAGCACTAATAAATTTAAATTTAACTATTTAATATAATGTGGAATTTATTTAAGTTAAAACATGTGATTTTAAGGTAAATAAAGACTAAAAATATCTTTGAAAAATGATCATAAATAAATTTAAAATAATTTATTATGTTTTTATTCTAAATCATCTCTTTAAATTTATAATTACTTTATTTTCTTTCTAAGATTTATAATTGATCTTGTATTTCTTTCACCAATATAATATATCTTTGAGATATATAACAATGGTAAGTCGTAAGTGGAAAGGTAAGACTTTTGATTAGGGTAACTTTTAACTCGACCTATTATCATCCATATTTTTAAGTAATAATTTCATAGTTCTAGCGATTAGCACTTTTCTATTCAATAAAAACAAGTTACTCAAGCAACATACCTTTAATTGTTTTAATCGTTATGGTCACTTATATTCAATGATGAAGGGGTATAAGGGAGGAGAATGTCAGCCTGTTATCCAACTTAATTCTTTACAATTTTATATATAAAACTAGAATTAAATTGGAATTGTTATGAAATAAAGCGAATAACATAGAGAATGACGACAGATAATAGAGAAGAGAAGAAACAAGAGAGAATAGATGATAAGAGAATAGAGAGCAACTCATCTGTGTATTATTATTGATAGGAAGAGTCCTATTTATAGATACAACATGTAATCCATAAAGGAAACAAATCAACTCAGTTAATACAAATATTTACATAAAAAGTAATGAATCATACGAGTATCAATCATATGAGTAAATGTATCAAATCAATAGACAATCATTAATTCATAACAGGAATGATTTTTTATTTATTGTATAATGTATGTTTTCTAATTTTGATAGATATTAAAATATAATGAAGAATAAAAAAACTTTTGAAAGGTTTAGGAGAAGAAAATTAAGATATATTTGATATTCTCTCTTTACATGTTCAATTGATTCTCTTTATTAAAGATACAAATTTATTGTTTATTTTCATTTTTTTTTTCTACCGTATTTTATTTCATTTATGAGGAAAGAAAAGATATAAAATAATATTTATTATTTATAATATTTATTAATTTTTTAAGTTTCTTTTTTTAAAAAAAAAAAAGAAAAAAAAAAAAAGTGTTTGAAAAAAAATTGTTTTGGTTGAAAAAAATTAACAAAAAAACGAGAAAAGCAAATGGGGAAGGAATTTTTTCACACACCCAGTAAAAAAACAAAAAAAAAAAAAAAAAAGTATTGGTAAGGTTTGTGCCCTACCCTTTTATTCCCTCGCGCATCT
>Ga0099822_1000750_pt1 | contig 33414 bp, 24 predicted proteins | sample CowpeawhiteBW_FD_76839 | JGI IMG/M metagenome (GOLD analysis project Ga0099822, IMG submission 76839) | Root nodule microbial communities of legume samples collected from California USA - Cow pea white BW | ecosystem: Host-associated > Plants > Roots > Nodule | place: USA: California | collected... | reverse complement strand
ATCGTGAATCGTACGATTCATAAACATTTTATAAACATTAAAAGAATGCAGTTTATACTTAAATATATAAGATAGATAAATATGTAAAGAGAAAATTAATAACAAAACAATCTCATAATCAAATAGAGTGGTTGTATCTATGTGTATCTACCACAGAGTTTCACAATTTCAGCAACATGGCCTTCAAAAAACAATGTGATTGCTGCATAAGATTCCTTCAACTATACTTATATGCTACTAAACAAATTATGCATTATAACCATCCAAAAAATAAGTGTTTGCTCCTTGTATCCTAAACAACCTAAAAAATATTCTATTCTAATCATTCATTGTTCATCCTCATCCTCTCTAAGATTTACCACCATGTGACCACTGTACTACAAACGCACAAGCTCAAACCCACTGAACAAACGAACAAAGGCATGCACAGATGACATGGAACCACCACTGCAACATCACGTAACCAACACTGCACCATTGTGCGACCACCGCAACAAACAGAGATGACGTGATCACGAGAGGCAAGGAGAAGAACATGTTTTCGAGCACACTAACCTTAATAAGTAAGGTTAATCAGTTTCAATGTGCGAAAAATAAAGGGGGAAAAATTAGGGTTTCAATTTGGGGGTAAATCAATAGAGGGAAAAACTAGGTTTTCAAATTGGGATAAATTCGTATCGTGAATCGAATCATGATTCACATGATTCAGACTCGTATCGTACGATACAAGTACAATACAGGAGTAAAAACGATACAACTCACGATTCGTATCACCAAAGACCTGAATCGTTTCGTATCGTACGATTCACGATACGAAACGTACGATACTTACTACACTGGGAAAAAGTGATACCACAAGTATTACAGAAAAAAGTGATACCATATATACAGGAAACAAATCCCTTTCTAAGTACAACTCTACAACAAATTTTGTAATAAGCACGCAAACGTCCCAATTTTTATTTTTAAGTTTTGTTGTACTTGAGATTAAACAGTGAAAATATATTTGAGGGCTTAAGAGAGCTTTCTCATGTTCCTCATATTTATAGATATGAAACGCAGATACAAAAGACTGATTAATCATCATAGCTATAACTAGGTGCAGGGATTATCCAACACTCAACCCCCTAACATAGGCATAATGCTTGCCTAGGTGCAGTCATTATATTCAACCTACAGTAATATGCAATGCCCACGCCCTTTAATGGGTTTTCATGATAAAACAGCCCAGAGATTGGGGTGGGGATAGGGATGTCAACAAGGCGGGTAGCTCCCACGTAACCTACCCGCTGGATGATAAATATCTGCTTCGTACCCATACCCATATTCATCGGGTATCCATTATGCGGGTACCCGCATAACTTTTTAATATCCACGGGTACCCGCAGGTATTTACAAAAAAATAAAAATAAATATTTAACATATTTTAATCATAAATTCAAATAAAATACAATACATAACATTCATACATTTCAAACAAAGTCCAAATAACCCATTTAAATAGTGTTGAATGACATTTTACAAAGAAATGATTTTTTTTAAAACTAATTCAATAAAAAATAACTCATTTAAAATCAATATTTTAATATTTTAATCATGTTTATTTATTGTTTTATTTAAATTAGAGTATAGCAGGTACGAGTATACACATACCCGTACCCGCTCTGTTAACATGCGAATACTCGTACCCATAGGTATCCATTTACAATATCTATTTCCTACCTGTTGTGGATACCCATGGGTACGGATTTTTTTGTCATCCCTAGGTGGGGGGAGTTGTAACCTATTTACCTCGAAAAATATGTCTAAAATGCCATTCATTGCCATGCAGATCAGTTGCAACCAATTCTTGCCAAGGTGGCTGCTGCGTCATATCCTAAACAAAACACGCAAAATATATAGTAAAGGAAAACTGCAGATGATCACAACGATCAAGTGTGTCCAATGACTTTTAGAAAGGCAAAAATTACTAACCAGTGGTGGCAGACAATCATCTGCATGTCTTCGAAGAACAGAGAAACCTCCATGAGTGCTAGTGTCAGATGCAGTGAGAGTCTTGCAAAATGAATGAACACTACATCTTGGAGGTTCTGGTAGAGGATTGTTAGGGCTTGTCACCTCACTTTGCTAAACCAAAAAGACAGAAAATAAGAAATAAACAATGGGAATAAAAGAACACTGAATGGGCGTGAAAAAAAAAATGAATGGAAAATGTGTTGAGCGATAGTCAAAAACAACATAACATGTTTAAATATAACAACCATGTCAAGCAAAGTATAAGTGCGCACTCACATCTGCGTCAGGAAGCAAAGTTATTTGTGCGTATACTTCATCTGTTTCAGGTTCAGCCTACATGACCAGCATGAATTTAATCAGAGTAATGTTCATAGTAAAGAACAAAATTCAAAATCATAAAAAAAAAAGTGTATGGTAAGATTGCATAAGAAAATAATGACTCACTCGAAGATGAACATTGACCACTTTACATAATATTTTAGAAGGCAGATTAAAGGAAGGCATTTGCTGCTCCAATCCCTGATTCATAGATGCCTCGAGCTATAAAATAAAAAGCACGTGTAAGATAAAACAACAAAAAGCATTTAAAAGAGTCTGGAATGATGGATAAAAAGTTACTACTAAATTATAATTTGAAATGCTATTCACGAAAGAAACTGGTTCCTGACTATGTAATAATCAAAAGCACAAACGTAAACAAATCAAACGAGTACAAACTTATGTGATGCATGCAGAAGAAATGTGACTAGACACAACTTGTGCAGGTTTAAAACTCAACAAGCAGCATACGATACACAAATAATATGCACAAAATATTGTTATAAGGAAACATTGAAAGGTGAACGATGTCAGCACGAATAAGATCCTAAATAGAAACAAAACAAGTAAGCAAAAACATGGTCCGGAGCAAGGACGAAAAAAAGTAGTGGCGCATGCATATCACTTCAATAAAAGTCAGAAATTAAGAGCAGATGCCCGGGCAACTTGTACCTGTTCCATATGACCTTGGGGGAAGTAATAAACTCTCTCCCCTTCACGCGGAAGGGTGACAAGGGGTCCAGCACAGGCATGCCACAATTCCTTGTATAAAGCATCATTGGTTGCACCTATAAAACAATGACAACACATGAATAGGTCATGGATGACCCAAATTGCCAAAAAAGGAGAAATATATCATTGGACAACCACTGAAAGGTTATAAATGCTTCTTGAAATTAAAAAAAAAATGCTAAAACTATCACTTATTAGATTATATCATTTTATTGAAGCTGTAGCAATAGGTGGCATCAACAATTTTATGAAGAAACATATAACGGTGAAGGGAGGCTTTTGCAGGGCAAAATGCAGCTCACAGCAAGGAAAACCCTATTACGTCCTATGCAACTCAAAACATATTATTATATTTAATATACGGTAGCAGAGCAAGCATGCGCGCGCGCACACACACATATATGACGGTTGAGTAGAAGAGGCAGAGAGTAGAAAAAGCAGAGTAGTGAATGAGGGATTAATGAATGAGAAATTATGAGAAACAGCATTTGCATTCAATGTGAATTAATTATTAACTATTATAAGGAAAAGGAGGAAACACGCAGAAGAGCATAGCAACAGTGAGCAAATATGAATAAGAATAGCAAGCAGTTAGCAATGAAATCAGTAACAGAATAGAGGGAACCTGGTGCAGCGGAAGCCATGTCGAGAAGAGGAGAGATGAACTGTTGCAGTATTGTGTGCCCTAACTATTCGATGAGATGATAATTGCGACGAGGAAGAACGAAAATGGTGAGGGTGGATGGATCCAGTCCACCCGATTGCAGAAGGCAGTGGGTAGGGCTAACGAACTGAAAAGCACGCACAGATCGAAATTCAATCGCCGATATGGTCGTGTTTGGTTCAAGCCGACACCAACCTCTTTCTAATTCGATACAATACACTGCACCACACGATACTATTACTACTACTACTCTCGGGCCTTATTTATTAGTAAGAGAAAAAATTAACGGGATTTGACGCGAAATAAATTTTTATTTCACATATAGAAATTATTAGTTTCGTGAATTGTGATGAGACTGTCATGAAAACAAGTTTTTAGTTTTAAAAAAATTATAATTGAGAAATTATATTTTGTTAGTCTTTTAAAAATAACATTCTTGTAAATAATATTTTAAAAAAATTGGTAAAAATTCTCATAAAAGTGAAAGTAAAAATCCTTTTTTTTTTCTAATTGAAATAAAAAGTTTTAAAAAATCTGATATTATTTTCATTAAATTATTTAATGAAAAAAATAAATTCTTAAGAATTATTATGTCACACTAACTAGTGCTATGCATTATGTATACCTCTTGTGATTGTGGGTTTATTTAAATTTTTAGTTTTGTTTCTGTACCAAAAAACTAAATTTCGTGTTTTAACATTTGCTTAGTTCAATCAACTAATTTTTTAATTTAAATTTATCATATAAAAAATCGTAATATTTGATACAAATTATGCTAATCTTGTTCACATATTTTATTTATATCACTTTTTATTATTATGATTTTTTTTTATAGTTATAAACTTATTATCTTAACATACATCCTCTACACTGAGAGATTTTTTATTCATCTCCCCAAATAAATTAGTTTTTCACTCTTAGATATCCATGTTTGTATTTATCATTTAGATTTTAGTTTATTTTTTCTTACTTTTTTCCTTTTATCTCTTCTACTAGTTTATCATTCACTTTTTTTTTTTAGAATCTAACTTAAATTAATAGTTTAAAGGTTAAAAAGTTGAGTTTGTTTTATCTTTTTATAATTTAACTACTGATAATTGTCTCTATGACATCATAAAACATAATAATTTAGATACTTATCAAGAACTTAATTTGTTTTCATTAAAGAAAAAGACCCTCTTTACCTACTTTAATGAACGTTCTCTTTTGATAAATGAAAAACAAAGAAACTAAGAAAATCACGTTGTTTTGCTGGGAAAAAGAGAAAGAAATCAGATGCACAACTATGTTATTATTAAGGAGCTCAATCATGACATTTGAAAATCCAGAATAATCACAAGGACTCATTTGGCTGAGCCTAACAAATGTTGTTAAGCTACACTGGAGCTTGAACCAGTGAAGAGGTGTTTACATAGAACTAATAGTGAAGGGAAACCTCAAACCTCAGAATATCAGAGTACAAAAACAGAAAAACTAGAAAAGAAGTCTATGTGACTAAGCCCAGAACACTTGACTGAATACCACCCACATCACTCTATAAAACAATATCCTCTCCTCTGAATAGATCACCAGAAATCTAGATAGAATAGGCTCCTTCCTTATATAAAAATCTTTAGGGATTATTGAGGGACAGGTGTAAACTTGGGGTGCCTTAATGGTAGCTAGAGGGGATGTTTGGCAAAAAAGTACTGAACATTAAAGCAGAAATTTATTCTAGCAGGTGTAAAGGAATCAGATATAAATTTCCCTAGGTTCTAGAATGCAGGGTTGCATCTAGATCTATCTATAAGAATACTTCCAGAGTAATGATTCTTGACAAATTCTAGGTAAATGAGGAAAAATTAAAATAGAATTTAGGAAAGGGAAAGAACGTCCAAACTTGTCACTTGTGTCTAAAACTCTTAAAGTGGGTGAGAACATGTGGACCAACCTGACCTACCACGGGTTCGGGTCGGGTTGGATTGAAATTTTTTTATAAATTTTAGTATGAATTAATTTTTTACCTGGTCCACAAAAAACCTGGCTAACCCCGGTGGAACCTGTGATGAGCCGGGTTAGCTCACCTACCCATTACACAATTTTGAAGGGACAAAGTCTAAACACATAATCAGGTGGAAAGATGGAAACACATTGGCCAGAAAGAAAGATCAACTTTTGAAATAGAAAAAAAGTGTTATTTTTAATCAAAATGATTTGTTAGCATAAGATGATATGAATAGATTATGATTGTTATAATATAAACTCTTTGCGATATCAAAAGAGTTTTATGTATAGAAGAGCTATGTAAATTTTTGTATATGGGTTAGGACACCCCAAGTTGTCATATTATTTATATATTTTTACCGATAAAAAAAAGTTACACAATTTTTTTGTATTTGGATTGAGTTAGACTATTTTTTTATATTTGATGATGAACATATTGGATTGTCAAATACAAACCTAATATTTTTTTGGTTTTGGTTTATATTTGATGATGAACATTATTTTGGGTTGTATTTAAATTTATTTAGATTTTAATCACAATTATAATTTAATTTTTTTTAGATGAAAGAAAATAAATAATATTTTTTTAATTAAATGAGCTAGTGAGCTAACCCATTTAACCCACCAACTTACAGTGGGCTGTACCGAGTGACTTGATTTAACAACACTACTTGTATCTATTATTAATTTCAATAACTTTTCTAAATTAAAGTGTGGTCAAATACAACAAAAGTATCATTAGTATCATTGTAGTATAAATATTGGTAATTGGTGCTGGAATTAATTGGTAATAAATAGTTATTCTAAAAAATTCAACCAATATTTAGACAAGACAATAGAATAATTCGAAACAGTTTAAAACTGCCCTCTCTCTCTCTGCGATTAAGTTTGCTTTGTATGCCAAAGAAAGGAGCAGATCAAATCTTACTTTCTGATTTATAAATCAAAAAAACAGCAAGAAGAAATAACAGTAGGATTAGAAAGCAAAGGCAGGCAGCAAAATTACAGCAGTAAGAAGGTATATCGAATCCAGATTTAATTCCTCAAAACTTCTCAAATAGCATGACAAGGAAATCAGCAGAGAAGTACTGGGGACTATGCAATGTAGCAAGGACTTACAAAAGTGATAGAAATAAAACAAGCTTTGCTATCTTTAATTGCATCTAGCCAGTTTGCAGAGGATCCTTACAACCACCTGTCTACTTTCTATGAATTAGAAACCACACCAAATGCAAACTAATATCTCCACGAAGGAGACAACTTCAAATAAAAGAAAAAAAGGTAGAAATATAATTAAATATATATATATATATATATATAGGGTGCATGAAGTCATTGCCAAACTTCAACTCTACTTAACAAAATTTGAGGACTTCTCACCTTCAAACATTTCTCTTGTACCCCAAAATTTCTATTTTGCTCTCGCAGTTAAAAAAGTAAAAGAAATAAAGTAAAAGAGAAAAGAAAGAGTTATTGTGAACAAAACCAACAAAAAATAACGAAACGAATATCAACATCCATTTCACATTTTTTTTGAAGTGGATGTCGACATCCGTAATGTATATAAAACTACAAAACTAAACTTCAATGATAACAACAATGGAATATGATTAAAATGGGAATGGATACTTACCTGGAAGAAAAGAGCTTTGAAAGATTAATGAAACAAAGAGGGTGAAACGAAACAGAGAGAGTGAAAAAAATAAAACATAAGAGGAAAGTTGGGAGTGCGGGCTGAAGCAGAGATAAAAAAAAAGTTACTGGTAACACTGTAAATTTTGATTTCAATATTTTCGACCACCACGGCATATAAATTTATAAGAGAGAAAAACGTAATTATTTGAAGTACAGGATAAAGGTTGGGGTGCAGGAAAAAACCCCCTTTTGCCATTTCAGTCCTTCGCTACAATTCTGTTCGTTGGAAATAAAAGATCCTAGTGACGAAGGGACCAGAAGAAGATTGGAAGCTAAATACATACTTTTGACAATTCAAAAATTATATTCTATATTTAAATTACATAACCCAAAATGTTAGTGTTATGAGTCCACAAAAATAGATTATGAATTTTATAATCACTTGTACAAATTCCAATTCTAGAGGCAGAATCTGAAACACTTGAAATGGGAATATTCGTCCCAGATTTTACTATCCACTACTACGAATTCTATAATCTTAAATGCATCCATTTACACAATTTGTAATTAGGATAGATTAAATAATTTTCTACTATGCATTGTTTCCTATAATTCCATCTTAAAAAAACTTGAAAAATTATGATTATTATAATCCAGAAAGAATGAAGTCGTTATCTTGAAATAAATGGATTGCAAGAAAAAATCTTGAGGGTACAAAAGCAGCTGCCAAATATCTAACATCTAACGACGGGTCAAGTACTGCGAAAGTTTATCTACGTAACACTATACAGAATCGCAACCAAAACAGATTGTGTCAATTGTAAAAAGTAGAAGACTGCCTGAAGGTTAATCTAGGTAGACTGATGTAATTAATCATGCAAATCACAACACAGCCATACTCCGGAGCCAAATATTTTAAAGATAACCGCCATCTTCGGAGTAACAGATTAGACGCACAAAATCCTTACCGAATGAACATCTTTCTAAATTCTTCATTTGATTTTGGCTTTTCATCCCCCTCTTCCGCTTTTGGTTTATTTGCAGTAAAACCAAGTGGTCTGACATTTCTAGGCACAGCAAAAATATTCTTCCCTCTAAGCTGGATGTTATCATTTTCTGGTTTTCTAGAAGAGAACTTTGCATCCTTTACATCTCCCTTGTAAGCATCATCAATTTCTTCGGAACCTTTTTTACCAGAATGATTAGAGGCGTGTGCTGAAAATTCAAGTTCAATTGATAGAGAAAGTGAGAAACAATATTAAATGATATTGACATTAAAAAAAGCCAACGGTAAGAATATCAGCCAGAAAAGAAAAGGAAAGGAAGCACGTGAAACTTCCCTAAACAAAACTAAATTACAAGACAAAATGTCTATCAACTTCAACAGATTTCCGATAGTCATCTTTGAATTCAAGTTATACCCTAACTTGGTTAATTGGAATATGCAACAAAAACAAGAACACCAAAAATGAGGAAGACACTAACACGATTAATGTCCGGAATATACAGCACGAGGACAACACACACATATAGTCTTATTAAAAAAGAACACGAGTAACATAACATAACAAAATATCTAAATTAATAAATATTTAAATTTTCTTGTAAATTCACCTTTTTGTGATGATAAGACTCACAAGAAAATATGAAAAACTATTACTGTAATAACTTGGTTTCTTTACAAAAAAAAAAATCCATAAATAAGAAAATGAAGTTATATCCTTAAGAAAGGTATATTTACCTTCTTAAACCAACTACCTTTTTCTTTGATATTGGTTTCAAGGGAAGAAGGTAAAAGATATTATGAGAAGTGTCTGACATGTCTTAGGTAGGTATCAATGTTGGAACCCTATAACGTGCTCCACATAGAATTATTATATATTAAATAAACAGCAACTTTCTATTTATAAAGTATACATCGATATCCAAGCCAGGGAGTATTGCATGAGCAAGTATATTCATGCATGTACTTGCGTCAGTAAAAAATATTCAAAATTCACTATACATACCATGTTCTGTCAATGTTTTGGGATTAGAAGATTCCCGTCCACCTCGCTTTGGGTCAGACCGAGCAATACTTAACTTCTTTCCAATTAACTTTTGCTTGTTCTTAGCTAATGCAGCAGCAAGGTGTTCATCATCCAAGAAGTCCACATATGCTAATCCCTTCATCAATATGAAGATAAAAATTTGTAACTAGTGGTACAGTCAATAAATAGGCATATAGCACTCATTTGCGGTGATGCAACAAGACCTTCTCACCAGTTTGGTAAGTTGGTAAGAAAAAAGAGTACAAGATAACTGTTTCAGCCAAACCAGAAATTAATGTATGTATTACTACTAGTCAGGAATTCCAATAAATGAAAAAAGTTCCACATGAAAAAAATGAACTAAACGAGGACAAGGATCATGTAAGTGCTAAAAATGAACTTTGTCGGAATAAATAGTCTTTAATAGGATTTATAGTATAAGATGTTGTGTGCTTTATGCTGGACCTAATTCCTAGATGCATCTTTTCAAATTCTCTTCCTTTTCCTCTCATACATTGTATCTTATGCATCCAAAGTTATTGTAAATATGACATCCTAAGAGAGAGAAACATGCACTCTCAAATTCATTCTAATTCCTCCGGATCTTTCTCAAGTAACTTAATCAGGTATGGTGTCAACTCCGTAAGTTTGGTACTCACAATACCCATGGAATGAGAACTTTCTACTGTTTTTCTGCTCCCCCTGAACCATGTATTTTATTCCAAATAAATGATAATAAAAATGTAAGGCAAAGTACCTAAAATACAGAAAAAAAAAAGCAACATTCCAGCCCATGAACCCAACTAGGGAAACTTCGCTATATTGAATCCACTGCAAGTTTTATGGTCACCAGGCAGTTTAATTTCTAATGTGTTTGGCAGGGAAGTAAGAGTCGAGGGAGTGAAAGTGGTGAGCAATTGATAGAAATAGAGGTAGTTTGTCAGAAAGAAAATGAAAACGGAGATTTTACTATTGAAAAAAAGTAAAGAAATAAAATAAAACTGTAAATAAAAGGATGCCATAATCGGTTATGGGGCTCTATTTTCAAACAGAATATCTCTTTGCACCATAATCAAATATGTTGCATATCCAGCAAAATTAACAGGGCTTTCTCCTTTTCGTGTGAAAATATAATGGGCCCTATCCTCGAGGAATAAAGAGACTGTCTTCTCCTTTCCATTCCTCCAAACCAATATCTTCCATACTCTTCCACTCTCTTTCTTCCTCGCTCTCCCTCCTTAGAAGAGAAGCTAAACATAAAAAAATTGGGAGAATCAAACCTTAGAAGAGACAGTATCCAATGCCCAAGAAAGAGGATTGAATCCTTGTTTGATCAAATGCTTATTTCCAGGCCAAAATTTTCACCTAATAATCAAGGCTCACCTCTTTATATTTAAAAGCATAGCAGTCCAAGTATCATGGTGACTTAACCTACTTAACTTCTTTCACGGAACAATTGATGCTATGCAACAATCATAGCTCTGATACCATAACAGATTTGAGACTTTTGAGAGAAAACTCTTGATCTGTCTTATTCTCTGAAAAGAAAAAAGGTAATTTTAAAGAGTGCTGACTCATCTATTTATAGAGTCATGCTAACTAAGTTCCCAAGCAGACACGTTAATATCCTACTATAAATCAATCACACAAATAAAAAGGAAATTATACAATACAATACATGCATGTTGGGTGCTAAGACAGCCAATTAAAATCTAATAAGAGTAAGTGAAATAAAGAAAAAAGATAAAGAAGAAGTAATTTGATACCCTTGACTTTCCTGTAAATTTGTCATGTAGGATGCGGATGGCAACAATTCCACCAACATCACTGAACAAATTACGAATATGCTCATAATTTGCCTGCAATAACACAACATATCAGTCACAGTAATATGCACAGCAATAAAGATAAAGAGACTAAGAATACTGTATACCGTAGGATGAAGATTTGATATAAACGCGGTGCACTTGTCAGAGTATGCCCTGTTCTTTTCGTGATTGAACTGTTGCCCACTTGGGTTATCGTCAGTTTTATTATTCCTCCAATTGACCCCTTCCAGTTTTGACACCTGAGAAGTGTTCTGCTGGTGGTATTTGTTCTCCTCGGGTGCTTTCTTTGTATTTCCAATATCTCTAAGTCGCTTTGATGGAGTCGGTTCTTCAGTTATATCTGACCCCAGCTTTCTCTTTTCACGAGCATTTCTCTTAAGATTCTTTTCACTTTCCTCTGCAGACTTGGATTCCTGATGTATCCTAAATAACTGTAGCTCTTCCAGCCGAGGGGTTACCTAAGAAAAGGCAGTTTATGGAGTAAGGTTGATCATGTCATTAACGTTTAAATGACACATGCTGATACTAGAATCTGTAATATGAACATTTCGATCTTAATAAAACCAACGCAGCCAAGAAAAGGGCACAATGGTAAATTTGTTGCCTTGTGACCGGGAGATCACAAGTTCAAATCCTACAGTACTCTCTTCCCTAAATGGAGCAAAGCTATCTTCATCTACCTTTCGGATACTCCTTTAGCTGAGAGGGTATGTACCTAGTTGTCCCTTTTAAAGGTGGGCAACAAGGAAATCTAATTGACAGGGATTAAGTCAGCCGAATGCTTCATACAGGGCATTCCTTGATAGGGCATTCCTTGTATTCCAGATAACTGATACAAACCTTCAGACAACCATACCCAAAAGCTAGACGCTAAGGTTGGGTGTTAAATCTATGGAAATACGTAAAGTTTCAATTGCTAAAAGTCAGGTATTGATTTATTCTTCGTATCCTTAATTGTTTCCTATCTTGATTATAAATAAACATCATGCGTGTGGGTATAACACACATTCAAGGTAGTTGAATAGGGATACAATTCATGAATCACAAAGCCAATTTTCTGAATCATGAGTCAAATTGTATAATTAATAAGATTCATGTTCAATAAAAAAACATAGCATACATACATGCAGGCACACATGTGTGTGTAAGACAAAAGATTACAAACATATGTATAGAGAACACAAAGAAACATTTAACAAATGGGAACATATTATACCTTATGTTTAATTTAGTTTTTGCTTATGTAATGATTTAAATAATTTTTATATATTTTTTTAATGTTATTAGTTATTATTATGAGCAATTGTTACTACTAATTATATGATTGCTTGTGTTTGCATTTTTTAAAATTTTAAAAAATAATATAAGCCATTATCAAATATTGCAATTAATAAGTTATAAACAAACGAATTCTTTAAAATATATACTACATTGTCTTCCCTGTTTATTCAATCTAAGAGATGTTGAAAATAAAAGTTGAATGGAGCGGCTGCAGGAAAAAATAGCGATTATGTGTCTTATACGTGGTAATTTAGAAAAAATTATGTACACTTAATGGTGAGAGTCGCCACTATATATTGTTATAGATTATCCAGTAAACAATTGTTCACAGTTAGTTAGAAGTAAAATGTGACCCATGTAATATGATAAAAATATTTTACTCAAATTGAGGCCTTAGACGTAACAAATAAGGAAACAGAACAGAAGCATCAACATAGAACCCTAATGACCCATATTAGCTAGCGCAGCCTCTCAAACTGAAACTTCTATGATAGGAAATGAAAAGTTAATGGTGACACAATGGAGGTTGCAGAGGGTTCGGCGTGGCAGTTCTCACCTGACATGCAATTAGGGGTGGAAACAAGCCAGGTCAGGCCAGGATTTGATGGGCCTCATCTTGGCCAACACCATAATTACTTAGCCTGCGCCCCTTACCTATTCACTTATTACAGGCTATTTTTTTAAGTCTTGATCTAACCTGCTTAAAGTTTGTCCTGGCCAACTCTATAAAAGGCATGCAGACATTCTTTATCACCTAAATTATTTCAATTTTTGTAAAGACTAATATTAACATAAAAAATGAACAATAAGTGGGAAGTGGTCCTCTGCACAAACTAAATAATTAAAATTTATTAAGAGATCATTGCCACAAAATAATATCTGAAGACTCAGAACCACTATTAATTAGAAATAGAAATATAAACAGACATTGCCCATCAAATGAGGTAACCAAACTATTTTTAATAAGTCAATACTCATCCACAGAATAACTAGAGAACACATCCATAAGGGACAAAAGTCCACAAAATAAATGGACAGGCCTAGTAGACATTTTTTATGGCCTAAGCTTGGCTTTTATCAATAGGTTTTTCAGAAAGATTTAGCCTGACCTTAGTAAACAAGACAGGTCAGGCCCTACACCTCGATACATGCAATACAGTAGTTGCGCACAATATCTTCTAAAAGCTTGGGCTATTTGGTAGAGGTTACTCTTATATCCAAAAGATATTTTACAAGAATAAATATAATGGAGAGTTCAGAAATAATGAAAATGAATTTAAAAAGAAATGCGTACCTTGAGAAATGCAAGATCAAAATCTTCCAACGTGCCAAATTCCCTCTCAAAGCGTAACCACGAATGGCATATGTCCTGAATTATTCTGTTATTTAGAAACAGAAAGTATAATCTAATTCAAAAAGTATTGCGTGACAAGTAAAATCACCCACACATGTTGCTAACACATTAATAGTCGTCTCAATGAAAAAATATAAAATGGAAGTACTATGACTACCTTGGAAGCTTGAGCACAACGATATGATCATTTAATCAATAGTTTTATTCCTATTTTAATTGACTATACTGCTGCATTTTCCCTCAAACTATCTACCATTATTTGAGCATCAGCCTTGGTACAATATGGCTGCTGCTTGTGACAATGTGATCATGGGTTCCAGTTGCAAAAACAACCTCCTTGTTCATGGGGGAAATATTATGTACATATTCCCTAAAAAGATTGTCAAAATAGATTAAATGTAGGCTAAGAAGGGGCAATAGATATTCCATTGTGCCTCTCATGTGATGCAATGATGCGATAGTGGCTGTGACAAACACTATTGATAACTAAGGTAATAAAGAAAATAGCATCAAACAGTCAATAAAATAAAAAGGAAATATATGCTAGGGAGCATTAATTTAACATAATTTTGCATTCCCAAGATTCATATTCCCCAGAATATTATACCCAAGAAATTTTTGGTTAGTATTTAGTAATTTTACAGAAAAAAATTATCTAATTAAAAAATAAAAGTAATAAAGGGTAGAGAAGAATGTAGTGGAAATAGAAAGTTAAAGTAGACAATAACTTTTATTCTCACGGGAATGAGATACCCACCCCTCTTGGAATAGAAACCACTTAAAACAAAGCGTAACTTTTCTGGGAATAAACACACCCAATAATATATTTCCAAAACCTCCTAATATGCATGGGAATATCTATGATCACCGTGGCAGTCATGGGAATGAAAATCATGTGAAACAAAAACCCCTTAGTGAGTGAAGGCGAAGGAAGATAGACGGGGATTGTTCGGAATCATGGTTGCAGGAATCAACGACTACAACTTCGACCACTACCACAGAGAGCAATGTCACCCTTGATGCACTATAACAGTGCTTGAAGCTACCACCACAAGGCGGATAAAATCCATTCATGTCTCATGAATCATTGCTGCAGTTTGCGATGTGCTACCAGATTCAGGCAGGGTATGAATGTCAAAGGTACTTGGACCAGGACACCCATGAGGTACTTGGATGTAATGGTGGTAGCAAGGTGCATGTCAAAGGGGATGTTTACTGTTTAAACAACAATAACAATATAAGGGCAAAACAATAATTTTATCTTTTAATTTCCCTCTATTTCCACTGTTTCAATCAAACCATACCACTCTTATTTTCACTCGGTTTATGTTCTTTTCCCTTTATTTATTCTCCCTCCTTCAAGCTTAGAGAAAGTTTCTGTTATTAAGAGATTAATGATACTAGATAGTTCTGATAAGAGTTCAAATATATATTTTGTTAGCCGAGTGTATTGCATGGAACTGCATGACAGCCTTCCATGGTACTAAAAATCATGATCAAAAGTGTAAGATTGTACAAGTTTACGATCTTCTTCTCCCTCTTCGATTTTGCTCCACTTAATACATTTAAGTTTATTAAAAACCCAACAAAACTCCCCAGTAAACTTAAATGCTTCTTTTATTCTCCATCTTTGTTCTTTTATTATTCATCATGAAATCCAACGTACTATAACTCGTCTCACATTGTGTTTGTCCCTTTCATAAATAGTTAAGTTCTTCGCTTTCTTCATGACTGACTTCCCTTTCACTTTATCTATGGTCGTCGACCTGTACTTCGCTTTCCCTGTGGCTAACTTGTTCTCTGCTCTCTCAGTTTTTGCATTCTTATTAGCAAACTTGTTCTTCTCTTTGACCGACTTGTCGTTAACTGAGTTCTTGTCAATAGGCTGACTTCCTTTTGAAAGATCAGACCACACCCACGTATTGTTGTGCTCAATCTCCTCATTCATTTCAAGTCGCCACTTCTCATCTTGCACCTCCAATGCAGCTCTCAGGTCCTTCTTAACTTGTTCTTGCAAACTTGAAACATCTTCAAATTCCAAGCACCGCTTTTGCAAAGCATGTTTCCTTTTCTCTAAGCTTGCTTGTAGAATTAAATTGTTCTAACCTCCTTTTCAATACTCTCTCTTTTTGCAATCTCTAACCTTTGGATTAGAAGCTCTTCTTCAAATTTTGAGCTACTCAAGCTTTTCACATGCTCCATCAAGCTATCTGAGTAATCCACTTGCTCCACCAACTTATCCGAGCTATGTAGGCGTTCCACCAAGTTAACTGAGTTGGCCTCATGCTCCACCATGGTGTCCAAGGTATCTACATGCTCCACCACACTGTGTGGGCTATCTGCATGTCTCACCATCCTATGCAACCTACTCAGTAGTCTTACCGAGCTATCCACACTACTTGACTGTCTTGTCGATTTATCAACTATACTGAGCCTTCTTGCTGAATTCTCCATGCTACTCGGTCTTCTTGCCAAGTTCACCACTTGCTTATGCTCGGCTCCCGAGCTACACGCCATCTTCAACAATGTCGCTTCTTCTTCAACACCTTTTGTAAGGTTGATCGTCTCTTCCTTTCTACTTTCAGATCTACAATCTTTGGCAAAATGTCCGGACTTACCACAACTGAAACACTTGCCCGAGTAGCACTCATGTGCATAATGACCATACTTGCCACACTTGAAGCACTCAACATTTGAGTTGCTTGATTGACCTCCTCTCCATGGACCTCGTTCTCTTTCGTGCCAATTTTGTTGAACGAATTGTTCTTTCTCTTCTTGTCCTCGGCTTCTACCACCAGGACCGCTTCTTATACCTCCTCGGTATCGTCCTCTACCTTGAGTGTTCTGAGCTTTCTCATCTTTAATTGACATCTTCGTTTGGAGTAATTGACAAGTGGCTCCCACTTCTTCTTTCGTTGTTCGTGTGCTTCAAGAGATCCTGCAAGCTCTTCAACCGTGAGCTTTGATAGGTCCTTGGACTCCTCAATCGCGCACATCACATTCTCGAAGTTGTTTGTCAATGACCTCAAGATCTTCTCCACAACTCGACTAGCAGGTAACGTCTCTCCGTTTCTAGCAAGTTGGTTCGCTACAGTTTCAACTCGAGTAATGTACTCGCTACTCCTTTGGTCTCTTTCATCCCCATGCTCTCTAACTCACCCCTAAGTGTTTAAAGCTGCACCTGCTTCACTCGGTCATCTCCCTTATACGCCTTCTCCAATATGTCCCACGCTTCTTTTGAAGATTTAGCACTTGCAATCTTTTCAAAGCCGAACTCGTCCACAACTTGGTACAGAATGTACAAAGCTGCCTTGTCCTTCACACGTGCTTCTTTCAGCACTTTCAACTGGGCATTTGACCAACCTGTAGTGTTGGCTGGTTCATCGAAACCATCTTCAACCACCTACCAATTTTTGTGAGCCAAGAAGAGCCTTCATTTTTAGACTCCAATTGTCATAGTTGACAGCCTTTGTCAACTTGGGCAGGGAAACACTGTTTGTAAGACTGGCACATCGCACTCTTTTTTTTTTTTTCTCAAACACTTACCTCTCTTTTTTCAAACACTCAAGCTCTCTAGCTCTCTATTTTTCTTCTCAGACACTCAAGCTAACTGGCTTTGATACTACTTTGTAGACAACAAACACTATAATCTTGTGAAAAAACTTTATTCACCTTTTGTGTTGTTCATTCATACAATACATAATACAATTTATAGACCCACATTTCCTGACCGTTGTACTCTCAACGGCTATAAACGGCTAACTTATTAACTACCTATACTCCAACGGCTAGTGCATTAACTACCCACAACGACTAATTTCTTACAACGACTAGTTACCCATAATGACTAATACATTTAAGTTTATTAAAAACCCAACACTTCCACCCAACCAAACTTTTTAAGCAAGGCAACTACCAAATCAACTTTAACTACAACTAAAATAGTTTCAATATTTTCATGAAATAACATAAAGCTTATTGTACCTCTGAACCAGTCCCAGAAAGTCTTTTACTATAGCATCTCTTGTATATGGACCTTGCTTCATTTATGTGACCCAGTTCCACTTCCATTGCTATATAACCAGTCCATGACTCTAACATTGAACCACTACAAAAGACAAAAGTAGTTTATAATTAATTTAATGAAAAAGACCAAAACAAAGTATTTGATTTAAAATCAATCAAATAAAAGTCATCAAACCATATCTTAAGACAATTCTCCCACACTCCCCGAGCTGCGGTTACATCTTTCCCAAGTTTTGTTTCTAAACGAGCCCAATACATGTATAAATGTAGTAAACCTTCTGTGTTCTTCAAGTGTGGTGACAGACAATCTGATGCTCGCTAAAATAGTAAAGAGTTAGGATATAACACAAAAGTGGCGAGTTGATTAGTTGGTGCAAACTGGTGTAGCAACACATTACACACTTAATTTTATGTTGGAGAAAAGACAAAGGGGCATTTGATAGAAGATAAATTTTTTCATATATGGGAATCATGAATCCTGGAATTATGACTAAATCTTGTTTGGTTAGTCAAAAATAATCCTGGAAATATTAATATAAGTTTTCTGGAAAGGAAAGAAAGGTAATATATTACTTTTATAAAAACTTTTAATTTATTGTTATATTACATGCTTTAATAAAACCAAGATTGCGTTGTCATTAAAATTTTCAATTTCAAGTAGGAAAATTAGATTCCCACAATCCCTCATGGGAATATTTTCGTGAGAGACTTGTCAAAAAATAATTTGTTTCCTGGAAATGTTTTATTTTAAAAAGTAAACCAAACATGGCAATCATAGTTTCCCTGTCTATCAAATGCAACTCCAACATAGATTTACTGGAAATAAATGTAACCAACCTGAAAGGTCTCCCTAATTATTTTATATTCCAAATCCTCTTCACTGCTGGATGTCATTCTTCGCCTTAAGCCATCTACCCGAGTAAGAAACAAGTCAAGATACTGAAAAAAAATTATAAAAAAGAAGTTTGTAAATATGCAATATGTTTAAAGTTAAGGGAAGTGGGAGATGGAATTAGAAAACGATAACATTACAAGCACTCTGGAAAAAGATGCAACAAATCTAAATCGAGTATTGGAAATACCTCATCAATAGTTGAAAAGGTACATTGCACGGACTTCTCAAAGATCTGAAAACATTGGCAAAATTTCCTAAATAACTCAAGCAAATATAAAAAAACTCTACCATACTTTTTCTATAATCAAAGAATTTACTGAGAAGAGTACATATTCAAAAGGAGAAGATATTCTAAGCAAACAAAAAACAAGATCAGGAATAAAAGGAAAAAAATTAAAACAAGAAAAGAGTAATGACTTTTATAAGTCTGGTGTGAGAAATCGTACCAAATTCAGAAAATACAATACTGAGCACAGGAATTATTATTATAATATGGAAGATATACAAACAAAGCAACGGCGAGAATCAGGAGTTCACAGTAGAAAAAGGAGTTAACCACAATATCACACACTTCCCACTACACTTATATTATTATTAATTGTCCCTAAACCGTAAGGGAAATTGAACTACACATTTGCTATGCCTAACCGCATTCTTCTGCCAATTGTCCTCCACCGTAACAAAAAGCTCTACAAAGCATGGCAATCTTTGCCAATCAATCCAACAATAACACCCTCTTCAAAATGATAATGAGCAGAACACCACAGAATATAGGTAAGTTCCTTGATCTCAAGTGAACTAGATAACCAAACCAACAACCACCAGGCTCTGGCATTCGTGACCAACCAACACCAAAGAACTATAAGTTGCAACACTGTTATATCCTTTTTTCAGCATCTCTACCAGTACCATATCTAACATGGACATGCTTAAACAATTGAAGACTGTAGGAGCGAACTCAATGTTCACCCAGAACTCCAAACAAGCTATTTCAAAGAAAGGGAACTGTTGAGCAATTCAAGAACAACAAAAAATTTACTTGAAAGAATTAATATGAAAGCAGTCTCAGTGCCATCCACCAATTCAATCTTGGGCCATTTCCCAGATTGACCATATGGCAATAGCTATACTAATGAAGGCTCACAATCAATATTATGTATAAAAATGAAGGAACATCAACCTCCACCATTGAAAAAAGTTTAAAGTAAACAGTTTAACATTCAAGGAGAAATCTAAAGAAGCAGATTATGGACAAGTTAACTCCACAGCCTTGTAATTAGACAACATAAGATGCCCAGATGGATTATATCACACACTGCTCTGCCTTTTCTTGATAAAAAATTAACTTTTTGAGATATAACTATACACTGAAAGAATCTATACACATATATATCAGAACAAAAACCAAAGGTCATATATGTCAGTTTTGTAATCATTAGAATATTGAAATAGAATAACATTCAAATCAATGAGGAAGTATTAGAAAGACAAGAGCATATTTTTTACCAAGAACTTGCCTTAGTCCTTAATAAACCAGAAACAATATTATTTACTCATTAATAATCCATTCAACCTATTGAGGTTCAAAGAAATATGAAATATGAATTCGATTTCAAATATTTAATTTACATCAAGAGCATACTTCAGACAAGTCTTTCTCAGAAGTATGACCACGCTCCAAGGAAAGCATATATCGAATCCAAAGTTCTCCAACCCAAGGGCAGTTCTTAGTTGCCCTACAATAAACATTGCTGACAATATTACCAACCTAGAAAAGAAGCAAGCGGGAGAAACTCCAAATTAGAAAACGGACATGGGAAATGGATTATGTGAAGTGAAAAAGATAATAGACCAACAAAATCCATATTCCACTACGTGGGGTTGTCTCATAGATCACATGATGCAATTTGCTTTGTTTGAAGACATTCAGGGGTATTATTTACCATAAAATGTGACAAAGATAGTATGAAGAAGGGAAATTTTAAAACCTTCAAAGTGTTGTCCAAATAGCGAGTATAATCAAGCCAAAGATCAGGTGATATGGGAAAGTCAGTAATAGCTCGTTCATATAGAACTTGAATTCTGGCTGGCATTCCATAAGATTGCTCAAATTTCAAATAGTTCTGCAATACAAATCTCTTATTAAAATAGGTTACACATGCTAAAGAACAATGAATACAATTCTAGGATTCTACCTCTAACAAGTAAATAGTCATGTTTTGACTTGGAAACATACCATGTAGTGTTGTAGTTTTTCTGAATCAGAAACATTTAGGCTCAAAATTTGTTCTTCATGATGAAAACGAACATTGTACATCTCCAAGGCCTTCTGGTATGAAGACGCAACATGAGGATAAATATCAACCAAGTCAATGGTTTCAACATCTTCAATATTTCTCTGTTCGGCCTCCCAAGCCTTATAGGCAGCAAGTGTTGAACTCATGTCAGCAAGGGGAACAGACAACTGGCGGTGAAATAAACTACGAATGCGTTGAACTTGCTTTTCTTTGGCCTGTAAAAGCAGAAGAAAACTTAATGTACCACTAAAACAACAACCTACGATGCCTGCCACCAAAAGCCAAATTCTTTTTTAAATGTTAAAATTTAATCTCCAAATCAGGTTTTTCTTTGGCTGCTGTTGGATTTTCTTTGTTCTATAACTCTTTCTAGGACTTCAAGAGACAAATTAAATTACTCTCTCAATTGAATCTTCACATTTAGCCAAGGCCATTTTGTGCATTCAAGGCACCACCTCAGCAATACCACTCTTTCCCCACACTTCAATCTTTACTATTCTGTACTCAACTGTATCTGCCAAGTTAAAAAGCCGAACAAAAAATTTGTGGTAAATAGCAAAAGTTAATCTCAAATCAAATTTTTCTTTGACAGCAGAATCTCCTTTGTCCTTTAAATCACTTCAACAAACCAAAATTAAAATATGCTATCAATTGAATTTTCATAATTACCTCAGTCCATATTTGTGCATTCGAGGCTCTAACTCCAGAACAAAACTAATTTTATCTGCACCTATGTTGCTATGCCCTAAATATTATCATCAAAGTAAAACCTCTGGTTTCTAAACAATGAAAAAAATTTAAAACTTTCTTCTGACAAATAATTGTGTACAAAAGTACTTGACTAATGCAATACTTGGGGCACAAAATAAAACATGCATTAACATAAAACATTCACATGTAGCTAAACTAAAACTAGCATGTTGTCTAGTACCATCAACATAGAACTATGGTAAAATTGAAAATGTTCAGACCTGTGCATCAGTATCATCGGTGGTTAAAAGTATAGCCTGCTCATATTGCCTGTAGGCTTCCCATATTTTACTGCCTTCAGCAACATGCAAACCAGCTGCAGTAAGGGCACTCTCAAACATATCCCTCGTCTTGGAAATACCAGCTGGTGTACATTGGCGTACCATTGGATCAAACTCTTGGACAAAATTAATGTAGTCACACCAAAGAGAGATAGACTGAAACATCAGAGCATAAAGCAACAGTTGAGAAAAACCTTTAAAGTAATATAATTTAATTATAAATGTTGAAAGAAAACAAGTGTCTTTCCATTCTCAGACAATATCTATATCCTTAAGTATCCTAGAAAGGAGCTACAGTTTTGAAGAAGTACTCCTCTTAACTAGGAAAAGGCAAACAAATGAATTGCTCAAGCAGAGATTAGTTATCTAAAGCAGGCAGCATATTGAAATATAATAACCAACCAGATAATCAAACACCCCCCGTTGGTAAAGCTTCAGAATTCTAGAGAAAGTCTCGGGCCTGCATGGTAAAAGGGGAGTGTAACAAAAAGTACGTCAATAAACCCTAACAGGAGGGAGGAAAGAAAATCAATATAAATGGAGTCGAAGGAAGAGAAAAGGACCGAGAAGCAGTGCTGAGAGAAAGCTCATCTTTGATCCATTGGTGCCACATTGCAGGGCTCAATGGAAAGATTTCACTCATAGCTTCCCTGGCTCTTATCAGTTTATCAACATCACCGGTTCTCCTCAGAAGCGTTATATACTGAACAAAACAAAAATAGTTTGAAATAAACTTAAGAAGAAAAAAGGAAATAATAGAATAGAGTTGAGTTGACGAAGAAAGAAAATACTTGTAAATGAGCATCATAATTAGAGGGGTTAGCAGCAAGCTCGGTCTGGAGAGATTCTAGTAAGAGGTTCTGCTGAGCTTCGTCCTCTGAATCAGAATCGTCGGAATCAGACATGGATTTGTCTTTGTGGCGCTCGTCTTCTGCGGTCAGAGGTTGGTTTTCCTCCATCTTCTCGTTGGAATCAGCTATAGCTTGGTCTTGCATGAGCTCTGCTTCAGCGGTCAGGGTTAGGGATTCGTTTTGGTCCATCCCGACCACAAAAAATGACACAGGAAGAGGGGATGGATGCTTTATGTCAGTCTTTATCGGCTAAACACTCTGTAGGGCGCTTTGAGATTGAGGAGTCAAGGGCTTCTTTAGAAAAAAAGAAAGAAAGAATAATGCATTTTTGTGAGCCAATAATATATATTTAAGAAAGAGAACCAAACGAACCTTAGCCCTGAACCTGACTGAGACTAGAAGGTGTGTGTGAGAGAGAGAGGAATTGGGAACGGGTCGTTTTTGTTCAAATATAAAAAATATTTTTCATAAATAAATAAAATAATTAATTATATATTGAAAATATGTAAAAAGTAAATTATATTGTTATTACAGTATAAATTATGATTAAATATGATTTTTTTCTTTAATATTATGAAACATATTTTTAAAAATTACAAAATAAATTAGTTTAAAATTTAAATGAGAAATTAATTTCACTTTTTACTAAAAATAAATAAATGTTTAATCCCATAAATTATCTTACAAATATAAATATTTTAATATAAAAATAAAATAAATAAGTATAGAATATATGATTAAATTTATTATATAATTTTAATATAAGAATAAATTTAAATAAAATAAAGAATGCAGATGTTATTTCATTAATAAAATAAGTGCCTTTACTCCAGAGGATGGTATTATTATTTTTATTCTTCGATGGATTTTTCTCAACTCCCTCATTTAGATAATAATTAATTTCTCCTGTAATATTATGTGTGACATTATGTAGGTTGACTTTACAGATATATTAAGGAGAGAAGATAAAAATAATATATTAAATCAAATATATAGTTTAAAATAAGAGAATGTTAATATAATAGTAAACATTTTAACAGCGAAAAGAGAAAATAAAAGAATTGATATTATATATAACTAATGGAAACATGTTTGTCCTTTTTTTTTATTGTAAATAGTTAATTTAGTTTTAAAATATGGTCAAATTTAAATAAACAGAAACTTAATAGAGTAAAATAATAAGATAATTATTTTAATTTAAATAAAAATGTTTAAAAAAGTTATTAGTTAAAGGATAAAATTAGAAAAAAATATGTAAATCAAAATAAAGAATTTCCTTTACTAATAGATAAAAATAAATTCAGTTATTTTTATAATTTTGTAGGAAAACTTTTTTATTATAGATAGTTATTTTAAATTAAAAAAAATGGTGATATAAAAAAATGATAAAAAAATGACTAAAAAATAAAATTCGTAAAATTTTGTCCATATATATATATAGTGTTGATGGGATAAAAAAACTAAATTGATCTAAAATTTTAAAATAAATTAATTATAAAATTTAAGAAAAAAATAAATTTAATCCAATATTTTTTTAAGAAAGGTTCCATCTCATTTTTGGTGGTGAGCCAATAATAAGACGTGTCAAAACAAGATAAACTATAATTCCTTCTCATTCCTAATTATAATGAAAGGAAAAAAGTAAAAGGAAAGAAAAGGAAAAAGAGGAGAGCGATGTTACAAAAAGTGAAAGAAAATGAGTAAAAATATTGATGGATAAAATAATTTTTTTGTATGTTATATTAGATAATAATTAATAAAATAAATTTTTAAAAATGATTTGATGTACAAATAATTTTTAAAAATATAAGTTACATTTCACATGCATTTTTACAAAATTAGTTATTTTAAAATAATAAAATAGTAATATGTAAAATAAATTACCTTAAAGAATTTTAAATTTAAATAAAAAAATTATTTTATTGATTATTTTAATATTCTTTATTTCAATTATTTATATGTAAAATAGAATGATAAAAATAATATTAATGCATATTATGTTTGTCTTTGAAATCATCTCATACATGCAAGGAAAGTTTGGTCTCACTTTTTGTGTTATTCTAAAAAATAAAATAAATATTTAACACTTAATTTATTGTTCATCATTACAATGACTTATTTTTCTCGCGGAAATAGAAAATATAATTTATTTATACTAAATATAAACTAGATCACTGATTTGTATCGAGTCCAATAAGGAGAACTCACGTGAATTTGCACGGAACGAACCGTGAAAGGCCGAACATTCATGAGGGCGCTGGAATAAGTTATTATTGTTCAAACTATTTAAACTTCAGTTAAATTCAAAGGTGATGTCTTGGTGAGTTTAATTTAATTGGGAATTTGGTTGTTCAACATGGATGGTTGTTAAAAACGGGGCACTGTAAAGAAAATAATCCCATCATCATAACTTGAACTGAGAAAGTTTACATTGCAAACATTACAGCGGACAATGAAAGATCAATCATGTTAGACCGTGAAAAATACAAGGAATAAAAAACTTACCCTCAGAAAAGTGAAACTGAAAGACAAAAAGAATGACGTGAACCGAGGCCGAATATTTAATAACGTGTACCAATGACAGAAGTTTTAACCCAGCGCGACTTCTCTAAATTTTAGAATGCAGTCCAAAGCTTTTTTGAAATCATTTTCTTCAAGCGCAATATTGAACCGACAGTATCCAGGAATTCCAGTCCATGACCCGCTATTGATGCATAATCCAGTGGCTTTGAGAATGACAGTCCTAATATTACAGTCGTCGAGTTTTACTTCCTCAGTGGCACTTCCATGGTCTCCTTCGCCTTTTGGTGAAAGTTTCAGCTTAATATTCTTGTTGAGATAGGCAGAGGGCTTAGCCACAACAGACACACCAGCACATGATTCAAGCACATCCCACCCACTTTCCTCAAGAACCTAGGGTAATAACCGCCAATAACATATTTAGCAATCTTTGAACAAAAAAAGAGGATCACAATCACTTGAAGAAACAGATCATAAAATTCAAGCAAAAAAAAGTTCGCATTCCTATATTACCTGTTTCAAGAGCTTGGATCTAGTTCTCAATATCTCGGTGTGTTCAACAACAGCATCTGATAGATTTGATGGTTTTTGCTCTCTAAGCTCCAGCAATTTTTTTGTAGCGTATCTAACAGTAGTATGAGGTTTGCTTAATCCTGGATAACTGTAAAATGTGTCAACCAAAACAGGCTGATTTAGAATAAGAAAGCCAAATCTGAGAACACCATTTAGCATCTTCAGAGACAGTCCTCCAAGAAGAGACACACAAAACGATGGCTTGATTGAAGAATCCAGCTTAGACAAACACCCCTCTATATCCCAGCCACCCCAACCTTCACAGTCAAATTCCAAACCAGAGGCTGCAGTATCAATTATAACTCTTGCGCCAAATCTAGCACAGGTGCTTAAAATTTCTACCATCTCATTGTTGCTATAAATCAAGCCAGTTGGATTGACTGTAGGACCGGAAATATACACCCATGGGTTTTTCACGGTCCCAAGGACTCCGGTGAGTGTCTTTTCAGTGAACTTAAAACCTACTTTGACATCTGTAGGTGCTGTCACTATGTCAGCTTTCAAAAATCTTGCAGAAGAAACATAATTTCCATTTGAACCAGCTGGAAAACAGAGGGTGCCACCTTCGTTGATGCAGCAGAGGACCAGCTTGTTGAAAAGGGCTTTCGAACTGTCGGCGTATATAAACTCGGTGCCGTTATCTGTTGGAAAACCATAGCTGCTCTTGACAAATCTTTTGATGCTTGATGTTACATCAATTTCAGACTCAGACATGTTTTGTCTAGCAAAACTTTCAAAAATAGCTGCCTTAACAGGAGATGGAACAGGCAAGAAGATTTGATCGACGTCCATGTGAATCAGGGACCCATTCTCTACCCCATCAATAGATAACTCATCGTTTTTAAGGACCAACGAGGCTGATCTAGCAAATCCTATCATATCAACTGACTTGACATTCTCACAGTTTCTCTGAAAAGGACAGCAGTTAGTGTTGATGGGATAAGAAAACTAAATATGGGAATTGACTAATTTATGAACTGACAACTGCAAGTCATGAATATAGAAGAAATATATTAGCATTGATTTTCAACGTATACTCTCCTTATAAGCGACAAGGAACTTGCAAATAACAGTTTTCAAAAACACAAAGAACAAGAATGTTTAAAGAGGAATATTCTGTTTTGTGACGTCAACCTAACACATTGCTCTGACACAATAATCAATTTTAAGAAAGTCATTAGCAAAGCATCAACACATATCATGTATGCTGCAGATAAGGTTTGGCTCAAGTATCCAGAAATTTCTAATGTCTTGGAGAATGAAATTAGTTTGGTATGGAATCTGGGTTGTCCTTTTTTCGTGTTGAAGCAGACATTAGCATTATAACAGTATGTTTGGTCTTCCATCAGTTAAATTCAGACACTGATATTCGTAATAGACTCAAAACACAATTTTCAGTTTGAATGCAGGAAGAGACAAAGCAACCTCAACTTTTAAACTTACAGACAAGTAAAAAAGAAGAGACGGACCTCAGCAGGTGCATGCCGGCCAGCAAGCTGAAAAGCAAGAAGCTCGTGAAAGATACAGCCATAATAGTACTGACTAATTAATGCAGTATTGCCCTCCAGTAATTCAACGGTTTTGGACAGGGCGTTAAAGAGGGATTCTTCTTCTGAAATGACGAAAGCTACTTCTAAATCAGGATAAACCTGTAAAACATGAACTTATGTCGGTGCTATCAATAAGAAATCGATGATGTCAAGCCAAAACACAAGTCTACCAATTGGACCAAGTGAGCCAAGTTAACAGGGAATAGGGAATATTACCTTATTCTTTACTAGCCCACATATAATTGCTGCATGAGAGGGCAGAGGAGTTCCTGAAAGATACTTCAGGACCCCATTCGATCCAGGAATGCTGGATAGCTCAAAGTGATCTGATATGTCCAAGAAAAGACGAGATCCAATGTCTCGTGTTGTATCTAAAAGGTGCACAAAAGCTGAACTAGTAACAGCCTCAAAATGAGCAATCCCAGTCACCACCACTTTAGGCTTCAACTTCTTTATTAGTTCTATCATTAAGTCCGATTGCCGGGGAGCTTCAATTACCATAATGGTATCATCTGAAGAGTCCATAGCTCCTGTGCTCTACCAGAAAGATAAAAATTGTCATGAAAAAAATGCAATAATTAAACCAAATCCTTATCAATCGATGAAAATAAAAAAATCATTTGACATATTTTCAGTGTAAGGAATCCTCAAGGTTTTAGAAGCTCACACTACTAATAGTAAAAAGTTTTACAACTGGATCCATGTCTTTCAAGATCACATTAGAGTTTTAAAGTTACAACAAAGAAAAGGAAGGGCATGAGTCTCGAAGACAGTCAAATAACATCAAGTAATACAGCTGAATACAACAAATCCTACTCTACTTTAAAAAAAGGTGAATAATGAGATGTAACGAACCCTCAATAATTCAGAAAATATTAGATCATCACCTAAAATTGCTTAAATGGCAGCAAGTTAATTTATTCTGATAGAAGAAAAATATGTATAAAGTGGCTACAGATGTCAGAATTATAGCTTACAATACATCTGTCAAAGCTATCCTTCTGACAATCGGTCTAAATGGAACAATGGCACAATTTGGATCCGTATGTGGATACATGGACTATATTGCCAACGAAAAGATTTTCCCACTCAAACAAGCCAATGCCCCCCTTCCGCAAGGGGCGCCTTTTAAGAAGTTATTCTAATCAGGACAAAATTTCACGGAAAAGTCAAACATGCATGGGGTTGCATTTCTTTCAAAGACGTGTTCCTCGACAAAGGAACTTTTTCTAGAAACGATTCTTGATTTAGAAAAATTTTCACAGCAAGGACAACAACGGTTCACATAATTGTATTTCAACACATTGGGATAATAATACAGAACAAAATGTCAATCAAGTTCAAAAATACTAAGGCATGTCTATTCCATACCTCAAGTGCCGAAGATGTTAACCACAGCCTTGGTAAATGCCGGGTCAGATGTTCATCGACAACTGCAAGGCGAGGTGAGAACAAGCGAAGAGCATTCTCAATTGCTGCAGTCCTTGAAGGAAAAATGACAACATTCTTGCACAAGATTGAAAAAGAAGTCAATATTGTATTACATTTTTATTTTTAATAAACAATACTGTACTTCATTCTACGGACCAAACATATATACTGTAGGACACGCAGTTCCCAATTACAGACTCAAGTATAAGGGTGCACATGTGATCAAAAAAACTGAACAGCTTATGCAGAGTACTGCATTTTTTTTTTTTTACTTTTCATTACAGAGACGAGATATCTACAAATAACAATAGAGGTTAGTATACAGTTGTAATCTAATGAGGCATCATCTCAGACTAAATGTGGCAATGTATATGCATGCAGCAGTAAGCCTATATGATTAAAATAGCACTCTATTCTTACTTCGGCAGTGAGTGGAATATGGTGATAAGTCTTCAAAAACCCAGCGATGAGATTGCGGAAATGTATGCTTCCGGCAGGTGGCTCATACGGAAAATAAGAATTACTTTTTAGTGTGCTTGCAAGATAAGCGAGGAATGGAATCTTCTCATCAGCAACAGAATCTTCCCCAAATGACAAATCTAAGGAGCTGCTGATCTCTTGAAATCCATGTTTTAGAAAATCAAAAATAACCTTAACCTGTCAGTATACAAATGGCATTGTGCTTCAAATTTCCTCCAGGGCAATAAATATTCTTGTAGTGAATTAGCAAGCTTTCCTGAAGTACCGCACCTGATTAGGGCGATGAAGTTCACAACTGTACACTGATAAAGCATGAGAAATTCTGCCACCAGACTTTCCATAAGCCCATGCAGTTCGTGCGCAAATTGGCTGATCCCCAGAAAGTCCCATGAAAAACTCAAAACGGTGTGGACTGTTCTTCTCAATCTCAACTAAGGCTGCAATATCTGTGTCACCAGCCTTTACCAATACGTCTCAATAAGATAATACTTCCATTGGAGAAATGACATCTAGTAAAGCATATACCCATCCCGCTCAAAGTGACTAGTTGCAGCTTTATAAAAAGTTTGGCTCAAAGTAATTTTAGCAATGGAAAATTTTCAAATCGATTGATGTTTTCGGTTTTCAATGAAACAATAATATTTTTATTTCTAAATTGTGCTCAACTTAATTCTCAAATATTTATTATTGTTCGTATGAAGAAACTTGAAAGTGCAATTATTATAGGGTAGAAGGAGTAGTTCCTAACCTGAATGATTTTAGTTTGCCAAAGCTTTGTAATGCGAAAACCCCGACGCTCAAACAATCGTTCACAAACACCATGACCTGGGCGGCCCCCCATATTAAAGATCATAATTCCAGTTGGTTTGATTACTGCTATTCCCTCTTCAACTGCTCTAGCAATTAAACCTAAGCCAAATTGGTCCTCCATAAATCCCTAGACGCAACAAAAGACGAAATAAAAGTGAGAATGATGCATTCTTGTTATAAATAAGCCGCTAGTACATCAACTCGAAGGATTTCTAAAGTTCCAAAAGATCACTATCGTCAGTTGAATTAGGGACAACTTTTGTGAGTAAAAGGTGTCTAAAGAAAAAGGAGATTCTCGTAGCTTCACATAATGGAATAGTTTAATACGTCAGCTATCACTGGAACATATACATAAAAGTTGCTCTGAGGTAACTATCATATCTAGGTAGGTAGATAGTTAAAGAAAGTAATGTAAAAAAAAAAAAAAAATCTATTCTGTTTACCCTCTAAATTGGGAATGGGGAAGCTCAGATCTGGCGTTCCGCATGTTGACATGCAGGACATGAATGACATTCCAAGTATATAGCAGGTGACCAATACAAAAGGATCTTATTTACCTGAAGTGCACAATAATTACTCAATGAATGAAGGAATTCCTCGCTTGCATTTTCTGTTATCACCTTTGACATTGCATCTGGGTTTGGATTAAGAATCTGCAGGGAGTCAACCAATATTAGTCAAATGATGATGCCTAGACATCCTGGGATAAATTAAATTCATTGCGATTTGTTGAGAAACCTAATCTACTGAGAGAGAAAGTGTATGACAAAGGAATTGAAAATGTTATATTTTCTGTATGACCAACATTTTGTACAGTATCCTTTATATAAGGATAAAACATAAAACAATAAACGCAAAAATACAGCCTATAAGAAACACTAACTACCCAACATTAAATCAAAGCAGAAAAGATATGGTCTACAATAATAACTTAACAAAAGAGATTTTAACAGAAAACATTATATGCTAACACGACTAAAGTCATGACTGCTAAAAGAACTAGTTGCCAAAGTCTATATCATTCATAGCGGTCCATAATCAAGGTTCATATCGAAATTCAAGGAAGTGAATCCAACCGTCACAATTGTTAGTAGCACAATTGTTAGTAGCGAAATATTGAATAATTTAGTTTACAAAGTTCTGGAAAAAGCTACAGTACAATCGAAGACCTTATCTTTCAATAAAACTATCAACCATCTTTATCTGCTTCCAGAAAAACAGTAAAATAACGAGATAAGCCATGAATCGAAGGTTTCAAATCAAACACCATGATTATTACTTTGGTACATCGAAAGTAAAGGTAAAAAGCATCCGAAGTTCAATCCATTATCTATTAAAAAAATTAGTCTTGTAAGCTTAAAAATATCAGTCTTGCATCACACCTTTTGCCCAAAGTTTTTGAAATCCTACAAAGTAAATTCAAAAGTAGGGGAAGAACTTTGTTTATCTCTTGTAAATTTTCTGCAGAAGGGCTAGAGCACCACAAGTCTTATACTATAAATATATTTTGCCGCGAAAAAAAAAAAAACCCTCTGGAGTATGAGGCAATTTGGGTTTAAGAAAACATCCATGAACTTTCTTTTACAGCTCAAGATTCAGAGATGGGTGGTTGCATCTTAATGAAAGTTGGACGATGAATATAATGTACGTGTACAGCTAATGGTTGTGGAATGACCTGAGGTATGCATCCGACAATTCTTTCAAGTTGGATGTCGTTTTCCCTGCAATATGATAAAAGATCAGATTCGTGGAACTCTACCCTGTCCAGCAACGTTTTCTTCTCCCGGTCATAGATGGGCTGGCCATTTTCATCCAAAGCATTCAAATATAAGTTTATCCAGGAAATCTTGACCGCTCTAGGATTGATATCAAGACCATAGACCTGCAGAAATTAATGGCAAGTGTTGTGGGATGGAGGCAGGAAGAGGGGGGAAATGTTAGGAGATGAGAAAAGTGATGAAGGAAACCTTGGAAGGCAACCATTTCTCGGCAATGGCAATAGAAATCCACCCATTTCCGCAACCTAACTCGGCAACAGTCCTATCCTTGAAAATGGAGTCTGGATGTCTATTAATCCCTTCATAAAAAGTGAAGGACCAGTCTTCGGGGAGAAAAATGCTAGGAATGACCATCGTAGTCAGTTTGTTTCTGCCTTGGTGGCCTGCAATGCAACCAACGCATTGGTTTAGTAATCAACAATAACAATGACAGTAATAATTGGTAAAGGTAAAAATAAATACCCTCGTATTGACCCAAGGAAACATCTTCGATGCGAAAATGGTAGGTTTGAAAGCATTGATCGCAGGAGTCCTTGGTGGGAAAACGCTTCTGAAGGTGGGAAAGAAAGATCCGAGCCTGAGAACGGGTCTCGGGATTATCTAGGCGCTCCAGCAGCGATCGCAATGAGGCGTAGGCAGCGTCACTAGATGGCTTGCACTGCACCAGGAACTCATCAACCGTCTCCCAACTCATTTTCCTAATTTCTTCTGAGTTCTCAGAGAGAATTGAACAAACAAACCAAATGATGAAAAGTCACCAAATAATGAAAAGTCAAGAGAGAGAGGAATGACTAATGAAATGAGTTAGTTAGAGGGAGCCGTGGAGAGAGATTCTCACACTCACACTCAACATGCACGACCTTTTCTTTTCTATTAATAATTCTTTTCTATTAATAATAACCTGACCAAATTATTAGAAACCACGAGTGATTCATCCAACAATTACAAAAATTCAATTAAATATTATAAAATAAAGATAACAATAAAAAAGAAAAAGAAATAAAAAAATATGTATGTTTTCCATTATACATCATTGTAAAGAGGAAAAGTTTTATGTATAAATACAAAATGATGGGTTTAAATAATTAATGTCTCGATAAAACTTTATTAGATAAAAACCTATTGGAATAAAAATTGATAGAAGGAAAAAGAACCTTTGAAATAAAAAAACTATTCAGAGAAAAAAAGTATATTTAATAACGAAATTTGTACAAAAAATTTAGGAATGACGAAAATTAGATTATATATATATATATATATATATATATATATATATATATATATATATATATATATATATATTATATATATATATTTTTTTTTTTTTTTT
>Ga0099822_1000745_pt1 | contig 33488 bp, 38 predicted proteins | sample CowpeawhiteBW_FD_76839 | JGI IMG/M metagenome (GOLD analysis project Ga0099822, IMG submission 76839) | Root nodule microbial communities of legume samples collected from California USA - Cow pea white BW | ecosystem: Host-associated > Plants > Roots > Nodule | place: USA: California | collected... | reverse complement strand
AGGGGAAAAACACGTGGCATTCCTTGAGTTGTGGCTTAGAATGACATCTCTTGAGTTGTGGCTCAGAATTACGGATGAACACGACGAATCCTTGAGGCATGGCTCAGATTGGCGAGTGTTGCCAGTGTGAGTGTGCGAGTTGTTGCTCGTACGGATGGGTCCAGAAGATTGTCCTCCTCGGTAACCAGCCGACGAGTTTGATAGTCTTTGGACATTACGAACTATGCTCATATTGGAACTCCACCTAGCGTTACAGAGTGTGGTCCGTAGCAGGTTTCCCGCACGTGTTCTACAGGTTGTGGCTTGTAGGTGTGGCAGCAAGTGTATCTTGATGTATTCATCTAAAGACGTAGAACACAGGTAACATGGTGGTGGTCATGTGGTATGGATTCAAAGGATATAGTTCCTTTGATATGAGTGTGCTTATATATTTGAATTATATATATGTTTTTATACTGTTAGCTCACCCTATCTGCTTATGTTTGGCGATGATCGTTTATTGCGTTACATGTGAGCAAATGATGTTGCAGGTGGATCTGGTGAGGCAAAGAGTCGGAGCATGGGCTATCTTGGGGATTTTCTATAGAGTTTTATTGCTTTATAGATTTTGAGGAATTGTAATAACTGATGCTATCAGACTTTGATTTTTGTATTCGACTTTTTATATTTTGGCAGATTTTTGAATAAGTGGAGATGAAAGAAATGTTTTAAATTTTCCCGTGTTTTTGGGAAATGAAGTATAATAAATGAGGTTTTCATCGTATTTCTTTATTTTATTATTTAATTAGTATATCCGACCGGGATGTTACACTCTCCTTATCCTTCCTCTCATATTCCTATGAATTTTCATCAACCTCTTTAAAAATTCCTCTTCTTTCTTTTTTTTTTTAATTCACAAAACCCTTTCTTTCTTTCGGTCTTCCTCTTCACTATGTCTTTGGTCAAGGTAAAGATTTCGTTCTTCCTTTGTCAAATTTGGGTATGTTTTTAGGTGTTGTGTGTGGTGCCCTTGTACTGATTTCTGGATTATGCATCTCCATTGTGGTTGTGGGTTGATTTTTAGGGTTTATGGTTCTCTTTGATTTTTTTCATTTGAATTGTGGCTATGTGTTGTGCGTTTATGTTGTGTTGTGCATTTGGGTTATGGGTTTTCAGAAGAAGTTCATTTTTCGAAAGGGTTTGTGGTGCTGTTTGATTCTTTGTGTTGGAGTTGTTTCCCATTGATTTTTGTATTTATACTTCTGGAAAGTTTTTTGGATTATTATTCTACATTGTGGTTGTGGTTTTTCCTGATGTTTTGATGTTTCGTTTTTTGGGGTTTAGGGTTATATTGTTGTTGTGTTTAAGTTTTAAGTTCCATGGTAGAAGAGTCAAAACGTACTTCTGTCTTTAAACAACATCAAATTAAACACAACCTCCACTCAATCAATGATGAGAATTTCTCCTAAATTTGAATGAAAGTTGTTGGGTCTTGATGTTAGTTTCGTGATTACTGATGTGCGAAAAATGTTATCTTTTTTATATTTTTTAAGGTTGCAATCTACCTAGATTTTGATACTTTTTTAAATTTATTCAGATAAATATAATAATAATAATTATATTATTATTTTATAAAAAAAGACATGTGTGCATTCATGGGTCACAAACTAGTATTATTTATTAAAAATAAGAAATCAAGGTTTATTCTCACTCTCGCCCTATCAAAATTTTATTACTCGCGCTCTTTCATTCCAAAAATAAGAAACCCTCACAAAATTAATCAAAATCCACTCAAAGCTCACTCTAAATCACTCATTTGGATTTTTCGAGGAGGGATTCACCATGAAATTCAATCAAAATGAAATATGAGTCAAGTCCACGCAAGAAATAGACACCACCTTGAACCCAAAACTTTAACACAATAAATTTATAGATCTTCTTTTTAAAGAAATGGAGAGTATATAATAATTAATTCTTTATTATATATTTATAATGAGAATACGTATATATTAATATTTTATTAATGATATTACTTCATTATAAATAATATATGATACTAGTGATATTTTTGAAAATTCTTTTTTGATAAATTTTTCAATGTTTTATTACAAAAAAAATATTTGTCACAAAAATATTATTTTTGATTAGTAAAAGGATATTCGACCTCTCCAAGAATATTCATCCTTTATCAAGGTACTCGTTCTTTCTCAACCGAGTAAGGGTTGTGCCTGTAAAAGACACTTCGACAGTAAAGTCGGCTAAGTGTGTTAACATATAACAAATGTAGTCATTAATGAACATAATCAATCTATCTTGTGCACTATGCTATTTATACTATGCTTATGGGCTTTTTACCTGTATGGACCTGACCCAATGACTAATTAGCTTGATTAACCTTTGGTTAATCCATATGCTTATTAGTTACGATTTTAAGCTAGTCAACTTAGTTAAAACTTTCGAGTTACCAGTTTTGGTTGGCCAACATGTATTCAACCAAGTCGTCATGATGCTAGATAATACCACGAGGGCCGAGTACATCTAGGCACTGATGACCAAGGTGTATTTGGATGTGTGAGGAATACTACCTGGTTGGTTGATATATAGTCGTCGAAGTTGTCACATTGTGTGTTCATATCATAAGGGCCGTGTACATTTAGGCACAGGTGGTCGAGATGTCCTCAATCATATATGGTCGAGATGTTGAGAGGGTGGGAAGATGAATGAAGGGGTTCATTTGCCTCACGTCAGTGCTAAGATTTTTAGAATTTGCTTTGCTGCCAATATCTATAAGAGAAGTTCAGTACTCGAGAGTTAACTAGTAATAAGTATGGTGTAAGACCCGAAAAAAATTAAAATAAAGAGAAACACATGAAAAAAAATTGATGGTTTGATTAAAATTGTGGATTTATTTAAATTAATTATTTTATTATGGTATTGAATTATAAAATATGGAATTATTAGTTAAATGATTTAAGCTATTAGTTTATTTATGTTAATTATTAAAAATATGAAGTATGGCATATATATGTTTAGTGGCAGGTATTTGCTTGGTGTGTGTTAGGGTCACGACTGTGACCCTGACTAGCGAAAGTTTGGGATCCATTTTTAAGAAAATGATATATTAACAAAGTTTTTTTTAACAAAATTTGATAAACTACTAAATAAGGTAAAATAAATATTATTTTTATTACTTCATTTTCATTAAAAAATAAAAAATTAATCTACTTTAATCTATTCATAGAAAGTTTGTGAACTTTGTCAAAAAACTTTTTTGTCAAAACTTCATTTTCCTTTTAGATTTCTCTCTCCCACATTTTTTTTGTCGCAGCATGCAAACACTCATATTCTGTTTTGATTTTTTTAAACACGTTGTTGCTGCAGATATTAAAAAGATAAACATGATTTTATTTTGAGAAGAGAATCTCAACTGAATCGGGGAGTAAATAATAGTCAAGGTTAGGGTTATATAGTTGAAGGGAGACGGTCGTTAGGGTATCTATTGTCCTAACTACACCATGAACCAGGTGCAAGTACACACAATATACAGTAAGCAACCATCGACGACCTTCAAGGCCGCTTACTCTATACTAAGGAATCCCTTAGTATATAGTAAGCAACCATCAACAACCTTCAAGGTCTCTTACTCTGTACTAGGGAATCCTTTAGTACACAATAAGCAACCATCAACAACCTTCAAGGTCGCTTACTCTGTACTAAAATATCCCTTAGTACACAGTAAGAAGCCATCAACAACCTTCAAGGCCACTTACTCGGTACTAAGGATTCATACATAGTAAGCAACCATCATTAACCTTCAAGGCCGTTTACCCTGTACTAAGGAATCCCTTAGTACATAGTAAGCAATCATCAACAACCTTCAAGGTCGCTTACTCTATACTAAGGAATCCCTTCGTAGACAGTAAGCAACCATCAACAATCTTCGAGGTCGCTCACTATGTACTAAGAAACCTCTTGGTATATAGTAAACGATTATCAACACTTATATTAATCACCCTACATTGAGGAATATACCAGTATGCAGTAGGCGGACTTAAGCATCCAACTGACAGGCAATAAGGAAATCTCCATGAAAAATACACTATGAAGCTGCACGAGTAAGAGGTAATCATCCCTATCCACTCAACTAATTAGGTGCCTAAAGAGTATCCAACCCTCAGATCCCACATGTCCGCTTATCGGATATTGTATACTTAGGATCCCCCATAAGTAAACAATATCTGTCCATATTGACTCATAAGCTGCCTACCAGTAACTATTGAGGGTTCTTCTTGTAATTTCACTCACTACCACTGGATTCAGAAATAGTTAAAAGAGGTATTTTAGGCTCAAAAGCTCATTCCAAGTAGGACCCACAAGTAAAAGGGGTATAAATAACACATTGTTCTATGCATTGATTACGCATTAAAATATTGTTTGAATCCTTGACATCATCAGTGCTAACTTAAGCATCAAAGTGTCTTTTGCATGGTGTAAGACCCGAAAAAAATTAAAATAAAGAGAAACACATGAAAAAAATTGATGGTTTTATTAAAAATTAGTAATATTCCTTAGGGATGTTACAATTGGTATTAGAGCAAAAGTTTTGAAAATATTTTTTTAAATATTTTGGGGCTAGTGGGGAGTGAGCTTATCGATGTGGTGGTTTTGCTGTGAAGGACTTCTTGCACCACAAGCCAGCTGAGTTCACTGGCAAAGCCTCTTTGGATGAAGCGGAAGCATGTCTCCGCAAGTGTGAAAAGATATTCACAATGATGAGCTGCGCGGATGAGCAGAAACTTCTATTTGCCACGTACTTTCTGAATGATGATGCTGAGTACTGGTGGGCGGGGATGCAACAACAGATGTAGACCCGAGAGGAACAGATAGATTGGACCAACTTCAGGACACGTTTCCTGGAAAAATACTTCCCAGACACAACTAAACAAGACAGGGAAGTTGAGTTCCTTCCACTGCAATAAGGGGATATGACGGTGCAGGAATATGTGAACAGGTTTGAGCACCTGGCGAGGTATTACTCGCAAGCTATTTCTGAAGAATGAAGATGTTTAAAGTTTGAGCGAGGACTCAGTCATGAGCTGAAGAGGGTGGTAACACCTTTGCGAGAGAGAAGATTCCCAGTCTTGGTGGAACAGGCCAAGAGTGTTGAGCACCTGGAGAAGGGCCCTGGGCCAGTTGTGAGTAAACATCAGAAAAATGTCGCTGAAGCTAGGTAGATGAAAAAGCCTTACAGCTGACCACAGGCATCCCAGGGTCCCACTTGCTATCAGTGTGGCAGACCCCATCTGAAGAGAAATTGTCCCCAGCTGGTAGGCGGAGTAGGAGGGTCAGGCGACCGTCGCAAGTGTTTCATATGTGACAAACCTGGGCACTTTGCAAATAATTGCCCAGAAAAGAATAGTTTGAGTGCGAAGAAACCAACAGCATCACCCGTAGAAAGGGTGAGAGCGGCCGGCAGGGTCTTTGCCATGACATCTACTAAGGCTACTCAGTTAGGTAATTTAATATTACAGTCTTGTTTACTCATGGGGCATGATGTAATGGTATTATTTGATTCTAGCGCAACACATTTGTTTATCTCTAATGGTTGTGTGGGGAGATTGAGCTTGGAGCAACGTGATTTGGGGTGTGAGTTGCTTGTTTCAACTCCTTCCTCAGGTCAGGTAGCTACCAATTCAGTGTGTGTTGGGTGTTCTATGGTGGTGGAAGGTCACAGATTCAAGGTGAACTTGGTGTGCTTGCCCTTGAAGGGACTGGATGTGATATTGGGGATGGACTGGTTGTCTAACAATCACATCATAATTGATTGTGGACGGCGCAATTTGGTATTCCCAGAACATGAAGGGTTAGAATTGATATCAACTCGGGAAGCTGTGAAAGCACTGCAAGACGGGGTCGTGTGTTTTATGGTGGTGGCCAAGCTAGAGAAGAAAAGTGTTGCGGAGATGATCCAATCTATACCGGTGGCTAGCGAATATGCGGATGTGTGGTTTATTTCCCTTCCTAATTTATCTTCCTAGGGTTGAGTGTGGTTTATTTCTCTACTTTAAACACATGACCATGGAATTGTTCTTTGCTAGTTGGTTGAACAAATGCATTATGTTATTTTGAAATACCATATTCAAGTTTAACTATGATATGTAGATGGTTTCGAGTCTAAGTATATGAAACAGAAAAAAAAAGGGATGGTGTGGGTAAAGGAGTATGACAATTTTGAACAACTATTGTGCGAGTATAGTGTCTGCAAGTGTGTAATTAATTAGAAGCTCAAAATGGTTGGTCTCGTCAAGGGATTATGCTTTGAGTTCTTACCCACTTCATGAACCTTTCAATTGAATATTCACAAAAGCGATTTGGTGGGGAAACCATTATTGTTCAGTCCACATTGTTTTCTTCTCTTCTTGATGGCACTTCTTACCCAACCCGCTTCCATTTCTGAATTACATAAAAACTGTCACCCTGAACTTTTTAATGACCTTCCTTCATCATCGTAAACTTTACGCTATATTATTATTTTTTAATCAAACCTAATTTATAGCAGCTGCATGCGTGCGAATTTAGGGTTAAATTAATTTAAAAGCTGGAGTCGTTCAATATTTCATTTATAATCTGCAACATAAATTAAATATAGATGGTAGCCATCTCCTTTTTTATTCATTTGTCTTCTTGTTGTTGGTTTGGAATGTTGAAAATGTGAATTAGTTTAAGGAGTGAAACTCGGTATATGCATGGTGTGGTGAAGGGATAAGTAATGATGTGTGTAACAATGTTGTGTTGGAGGTAATGGATAGAATGGAGATTTGTTTGTAAAGACAATACATTTTTGTCCACAAATATTTATTGGCTGAAGAGAAGAGAGATTCAAAGAGTTCAAACTCTAACAATGGAATTCAGCATTCAAGTATGTGATGGCTAATGTTTTACATGTTTATTTATATCATAACAGCTTGAACATTAGAGGAAAAATGAGAAACAAGGTAAAAGCCTCATCATCCTTAGTTTTTTTTTAAAAAAACTACCAACCATATAAAAAACCTTGGTCATCGAGAGGGCTCTGTGTCTCCTTGTGGTGTGTGTTCTTTTTACAAGATACTGCTATTTTGTTTATTGGAGGAATTGGTGTTTGGAATTAGAAGAAAATGAAGTATATTGTATGGGAACGACAATGAGTGCATGGTTTCTGTTGCCATTTAAAACCCTTTTACAAACTGCATAGAATTAGATTTATTTTGCTGCTTTTCTGATTTTGTGTGAGTTCTTAAAGCAATTTCGTTTGTGAGCATTAATTGTTGATTTGCTTATTTGAGTCTGAACTAATTATTGGTGTATTGGTTTACCATTTTAAGTTGTCAATATTTGTTTGTTTGGCGGTCCTTTGCACTTTCAATTTAATGCATGAAAAAATAGATGAGCTAATGTTGAATAACCCAGATATTGCACCAGATATATCTTCAAATGATCCAATTGGTCTCATATTTGGTAAGGAGCATCCAGGTCGGGTCAAAGGATTGTCATATGGAGCTTGTCCCACTCTTGCATTTAAGCAATCCACTACTAGGTTAAATGGTATGAATTTTGCTTCATGTAGTGCAACATCAACAAATACGGATGAGAAGTTTCTAAAGATGGAAAATAAGCTCACAACTCTCAAAAACCAAATGCAAACATTGGTTGCCTACATTGCTTCTAGAGATGACGTTCTTGACCATTTTGCTGCTATGGCTGCTGGTTTGGTACATACTTCGGTTAATGATGTAAAAATTAATAGTTTATTTAACAAATTACATAAGTTTATTATAATACACATGTGAATTTGAATAAGTTATAAGTTTTTTTTTTATTCCAGGTACCCGATTTTGGAAGTGGTGCTCCATCACCTATTGGTATAAGAAGATCAAGCGAGGCAGAAAAGACAAGTTAGGAACATAGCTATAGGGATATAGCTCTAGAAATTTAGGAAAATGTATTATAATAATGTTTTAGATTTCTTTTTGGCTTTTGTTTTCAATGTGAGAACTTTTGGATGGTGTTTCATGATATCAACTTTTTTAATATGAAATATGAATTATGAATGAAAGTATTATTGATCAAGATGTTGTCTATGATTTTTTTAATTTTATGGAAAACAGGTTCAATAATAATGGAAAGCAGGTTACATAAAAATAATATAAAAAAAATCACATTCAAATTATGACAGTTGAAACGTTGTATAACGCATTCGTACAGTGCAAATAATGGCATTTGTAGGTGTTGTATTTCGCATGATAATTCTTTAAAAATAAACAAATTAAGACGATTCCCACTGTCATTATTTGCACACAAAATACGGCGGTTCGAACTGCCATTATTTGCGCAATGCATTTAATGGCAAGTGTTGCAGCGTTTCGTCCAAGACCGCCATATTATTCATTGAGGCAGCAGGATATATGGCGGTACTCGTATCTGCCATACGCGCAAAAATATGGCAGTCAAAATCGCCATTTTATACCCCAAATAACCGCCGTATTTAACGATTTTTTTTGTAGTGTCAAAACTACCATTTTAATGTTTTTCACGTCTCACGCTTAGCTCCTCCTAACTCCTAAACCTACTTAACCACTACACCATTTATTGTTTTTAGTAACATTTTCTTAGTTACGTTTGTTTAAAATGTTACAATATATAAATTTCTTCATACTACTGTAACATTTTTCATATAAATGTTACTAAAGGCTAAAATTAACTTTTTTTTCTTTTTTTTGTTACTTGTTTAATTTATTTTTCCTTTGTAGTCTCATTTCATTACGAAATTTTCTTTTCCTTCCCTTTGCCAAAAAGACCTCAGTAGCTCTTTCTCCCACCCTCATTTCAAAAGGGTTTAATCTCCTAAACCGAAGTTAGATTCTAAAATACGCGATCGATTAGGTGTTCTTCCACAACTACGTTATTCCTGAATCCTAATTTCAATTTTACAAAAATTTCTTCCCTCCAGCGTCGCGTTGAAGCGAGAGCGAGGACCATCCTCTCTGTTTTCGAGGGTTTCTTCCATCATCACCGTCTGTGACGTTGTTATAGATGTCGCCGGCAGCGACATAAGTTATCGTCTTGTTCCATCATCCTTCAAAATCTCGTGTAAGGCTTCTCTTCTTCTTCCACTTCAAACCTGTGTCTCTAATCTTAGACCAACCATGAGAGACCAAACCTCAGCTTCAGTGTGTGAAGATTTCACTCCGAGTCTCGATCAAACATTGTCATTGTGAATCTGATTCTTAGTACATACTTTATTTCATTTTTTCTTTTTGAAATTTTGTGTTTGTTCCCCTAATTTATGAACTTCTCAATGCTTCACGTTCTTGTCATTGATGACAACCTCGTTGAGAGCAAGGTCATTGAACAATTGCTCAAGATTTCTTCTGCAAATGTTGTCGTTGATGGCAACCTCGTTTATAGTATTTTGGCTTGGATGAAGAGACCAGTTCTCTTGGGTGGGATGTAAGTGAATTTTGTTATTTATGATGCATACTTTCTATTTATGCTTCAGAATTCTGTTCCTTGTTTCAGGGTTAGTTATGGCTCGAAAACGTTGCATATATATTAGGATGACAACATACTATGAAAAATAATATACTTCCCACTTGGTCGGTAGCTATCTCGCGCACTATCATAGGCTAAACTAACCTGGCTGCTGTTTTTTGCTATAAAATGGTTCCTTTATATAGGTTTATTGCTTTTTCAAGTTGCTGCTATACACACATATAATCATGCATGTGTTCCTAGCAATCACTGATAATTTTGCTCTTTTTTATTCCATTCTCTTGGTTGGAAACTGATAAAACACAAGTGTTATAAATTTTAGTTAAGGAGAAAACTAAGTTTAAAAAAGTAACAATAATATATATCTAACATTATTTTTATGGTAAGGTAATAGGGTAGAAGGATAGTTAATCTTCCCTTTTTTATGACTTTTTTATGCTTTCGATGCAATTATTAGTTGTGTGAACGTAGGTATAATATGATAGAACAAGGGCACGTTTGGACAAAGTTTTCTTTCTTTGACTAAGTCAAGATCAACAGCAGAAATGAGGGGTGAGATTGTCTTTGGTGGTCTTGCTTGGTCCAAAAGAGGGGTTAGTTTCCCATATAAAACAAGTTCTTATTTGTCTTCTTATATTTTGCGTTATCTATAAACTTGCATATGATTTAGTTTTCTGTAAAATTTAACTCACTGTAGTATATATATTGTAGTGATGATTAGTGATTCGTTGAACCACAACTCAATTGTTAATGGTGCACGAGGATCAATAGCAACTATTTGTGTTTTTCAACACAATGGTGAGTACAATTCTTTGTTGTATACTAAAATAAGTTGAGTTAGTAGTCTTGGAGTCCCTGGCTTTTCAATTTCACACACTGTACAAAAGGAAAGAACTTTATTTTAAGTTGTGGTTTGGGATTCATCCTACATATGTATAGGATAGTTAAATTTCAGTGACCTCATTTATGCTAACATATCTGAACAGAAAGGGGAACTTAACTAGCTTAAGATTAAATATGTTTATATGTAGTTTGAGCACTTGGTTAACTGCTAAGTTATATTTTGGTTTCTCTCTGTTTGTGTTAATATGGTGTGCTCTCTATTTGCATGATATTATGAATGGATTCATAATATGAATGGATTCCTATTTCTTAAGAAATTGAAAAGTAGAAAACCTAGGCTTTTCTTATTGTTTAGAAATTTTTGCTCTTTTGAGTGCATATACAGAAACCTAAGCATAAGAGATGTATTAAAATTCAAGGTTCAGTAACTTTCAACTGTGGAATTTATCCTAAACATAGATGGAAGAGATTATAAATTTTAGTATCTTAGACCTGATGTCTTGTGAACAAGTTTACAAGGTCATTCGAATTTAGAATTCCTGTGCCACATGCCTCCATGTTCTTTTCTGTTTCTGATGTTAAATGATGCGAAAGGGAACAAAACAGAGCACAATATGGTGGTGGGATGGGAACATAATAAAGGTTGTTGTTGAGTTTGGTACTGTAAGGTAGGAACTAGTTTGAATGATTATGCAATAAATGTGTTCTAAGATGAGATTTATGTACAACACATTTTATGCTTTTAGAATATTTCTTCTCTAATCAATGTATATTTAATTTTAGGCCTATAGAAATTGCCACCATTGCTTGAGGATCGCCATTGGATTTTTCTTCTGTTAATTTTTGGCAGATAATCAAGTAGAACCGCCTTCAAGTTCAATTTTGTATCCTCTCTCATATTGGACATACAGGGACAACTCTAGTTATATTCCAGGTAACATGTTTTAGATGTTTAAGGATATTTATGTGGATGTGAACAACACAACCTTTGAGGTATACCTTTGTCATTATTTATCCTTAGCCTTGAATATGCATGTTCATAGTTTCAAATGAGGAACTTGGAAAGATAAATTACTTCCTTCTAAACATGTTGAACACCTGTTATAAAAGCCACTGAAATCTTAATATTATAATTATGAGATTCACTGTCATTATTAAAGTGCTTTGGTATTTATAGGAATCAGTGATAACTTTTCTAAATTTTCATTATAGTCAACATATAAATTTTAAATATTTTTCAGGAGATATTATTGGAGGCCAATATTTAAGTTCTTTTTTCTTCATTTTCATATCACATACTCTATAAATGATGCCTTATGGAATTATTCTAACCTGCTGCAACTACTTTTTTTTAAGCCAAAATGGTTAATTTACTATTATATAATCTATGTGCATATTAATAATTTTTTCTATAAAGACAAAAATAAAGACAAGAGGCATATCTATTTTAGAATAAATAAATAATTTGGATTTTAAATAGGTGAATAATTGTTGAATTTTGAGAGAATCAACCTCACATTTAGTTTTATAGTAAGTAAAATGATTGATAAGTTTATTCGTTATTAAGTGTATTGTGGCATAAATTTTACTAATTACAATTTTTTAAAACTATTTGAATGGAAAAACACTAATACTTTTAATTTTATAAAAAAACCAAGTTTCTTGTTTTGCTTTCCCCTTTAATCACTTAATGATATTTTTGATGATTTTGTTTTTCTCTCCGTCATGAATGTATTGGCTCAGATATTCAGGATAAAGAAATTCTAACTTTTGTCACAATGCTAATGGACTTCACCAATGATTGATTTGCTTTCTCGATTCATTCATTTGTCTATCGTAATTCACATCATAGTTATATTTTTCTTGACAATTTCTAAATTTCTATGTTTATATTAGTTTTTAAACTTCTCTTGATTGAGGTCTTACACTTATGTTGTGGTTGATTCGTGCCTTTTTGCAATATCAGGGAATAAGTAAAACTGAAATCATGTCTCTTGATTTCTCCATTTCTGAGAATGAAGGAACAGTAGAATGTTATGAAAACACTTTCATGGAGATGAAAAATCTTAAAATACTACTTAATAGAAATGTTAAATTTCTTGATTCTCACCTCTGATGTATATACGCAATGCCATAGCTGTGAATGAATTTCTTGGTCATAGTTGGAGAAAGGTAATACACTTTGTTTGCAATGGTTAATATATTTTGTTACTTGGATCCTTTTATATAACCACAAACATAATTTGTTTTCATTGAATATGTTTCTTCTGTAACATTCAACTGGTTTGCTAAATTTGCATCTAAAAGTTAGAAAACATTTTGTAACAGTTTTAAAATGTTAAAAATAAAGGCAATTTGTAACATTTTTTAATTGTTACAAAATAAGATAATTAGTTACATTTATTTAAATGTTAGAGAATATATAGATAACATTTTTAAAGTGTTACAAAAATATTAAATTCGCAACATTTTTCTAATGTTAGTAAAGATACTGATTAGTAACATTTTTAAAAATGATGCTAATAATGCATAAAAATGTTGTTAAAACCTTTTGGTAACATGTACTATACACAACATGTGTATAAATGTTGCCTTTGCAAATAGCAACATTTTTTTAGATTTTAGCAACATTTTTTAAATGTGATTAAAACTAATATATCTAGTAGTGAACTAATGGAAAGGTGATATGGTAATTTGGTGTGTCAGATTCATTCATAGGCTGATTGGAATCATAATAGTTATTGTTGCATCTACATCATTCATATCATTAATATTAATACTTATTTTTATATTCCATGAAAATTTCTCATTGAGTTTGATGTAGTTTTGTATTAAATATGAATTTAAGATGGAACATTAAACATGACTAAAGTCCAATATACTATCTAACCTCTTAATATGGATAATATTCTATTAAACTTAAATAGAATTATCAAATATAAATAATGAAAATTATTCTTATTTTGATTAAATTTATTACATAAGATAAAACATAATAATTGATTGTTTAGTCTTAAAATAATATTGTAAAATTAATTATTATATTTAAGTTATTGTTTGTTTTTAAGTTATATATCTCTATCGCGATTTTATTTTAAAAATTATTTCATAAGTCGAAAGAGAAAGATACATATAAGTAATTTTTAATCTCAATTTCTTCTAAATAGATAAGACTTTCTAACATATTGAACCAAAGTCACATAGATATTCCACGATTTTATATTTTATACCCTTGAACCAAAGTCACATTCTAATTCAAGAAGACAAGTGAAAGAAATAAAAATAAAATAAAAGATAAACATAAGTGAAATTAAATATATAATTTCATCATTTTGACAGAGTGAGTAAGTACACAAAAAATGACGAAGGATGATTTTTATATCATTATAGATTGTGGAATTTAGACTAATTTAAATATGTACTTTCTATTACATTTAAATTAATTTCATCATTATCTTAGTTAAGCCTTCAGTTTATTTGGATAAGAATAAATAAAGGAAAAATAATAAATATAGAAAAACAAATGAAAACATAATTGTTTGGGTACACATATAGTGTCTACCTCAATAAAAAAGTTCACCCGCAACCCACCCAACTAGTGGGTACTCATCTAAAAATTGCTCGGGGATATTTTATTGTGAGTAGCCATGGATACCGCGAATATTTAAAAAAAATTAATTTTTAAAATAAACTTTAAATAAAATTACAAAAAATATCTCAAATTAATATATAAATTAAAATTTAATTTTAATTAAATTCAATCTAATAAAATATAAATTAAATTTTAATTTTAATTTTAATTAAATTTAACTTAATAAAATATAAATTAATGTTTAATTTTAATTATTTGCGGGTAGTATGATACTCGCACCCGATTCGTTTCATAAATGGATATTAAAATATCCTTTATTTGCCACTTGTGGATAATAAATACCCGCACATACCAACTATCTGTCACGGATTTTATCCGTGGATACCCATGGGCGCAAGTAGGTTTTACATCCCTATCCATACCTGTCACATTATAGACATGGTAACTGTGAAAATATTAAATGCTTATCAACGTAGTATTAAGTGTTGACTTGTGGTCAAAATTTTGCACCCCCTCACAATTAGTGCACTTTGGTAAGGGTTTAAATATGTAGCCCATTTATAGTCAATGAGACAACTTCAATAAGGTATAATGCAACATATTTAACATGATCAAATTCCATGTGAGATAATTGGTTCACAACTACCACATTATAGAATGTTATCTATGAAAATATTAAATGCTAACCAATGTAGTATTAAGTGTTGAGTTGCATTAAAGCTTTTGTACACCCTTACAATCAAAGTTATGTGGTAATATATAGCCTACTTGTAGTCAATAAGGTCTAATGCAACATATTTAACATGATCAAATTTCGTGTGAGATAATTGGTTCACAGTTGCCACATTACAAATATTAAATGCTTATCAATGAATGTAATATTTTATGTTGACCTATGCTAACGATTTTGCACACCCTCATGACTAGTACAATGTGGTAAGGGTTTCAATATGTATACCACTTCAATAAGGTATAATGAAAGGTATTTAACATGATCAGATTTCGTGTGAGATAATTGGTCCACAATTGTCACATTGCAGACATGTTATTAGTGAAAATATTAAATATTTAGTAATGTAGTATTAAGTGTTGACCTGCATTAAAGATTTCGCACACCCTCACAATCAGAGCTATAAATTATATTAAATGTTTACCAATGTAGTGTTGGATTGAGGATAACTAATGCAAAAATAATAAATTCAATTTTTCCTTCCCATCAAACTACTTTTACAAAAGCATTTTTTTTAAATAAAAATATAAAAATTTATAGATGAAAAAAAAAGTGGAAATTAAAGTTACTTAAATAGAATAAAAATGAGTAAAAATCTTAAAATATAGATTTAATTAATGTAATAAAAAAAGAATAATATTATGAATACCGAAATATACTTATTTTAATTTTAATACAAATGAGTATGAATTAAATTAAAATTGAGAGATGATTGATTATGAAGTTATTAGTTTGTAACCCTAAAAGCGTAGAATGATCTTTGCATATTTGGAAAGATGTTTTTTCTCTCTACACCCCACTATTGTAAAACACTTTCCTTTTTCGTGCCTTTTACAAAAATAAAAAAAAAATCAAAAGTAAATGACACGTCAGAGAGTTAAATTGGGAGTCAGATTTGGGAGTTAAAATATCATTTCCCATAAAATATAATGGTCCATACATGGCTTCAATGATATCACGTGGTGCACAAGTAGGGAACATGGAAAAATTAATCACAAAGACTATGGTATGGGTCCCACTAAGCTAAAAGTGGACTATATTCTAAGAGAGATGAATAATACATTCAAGTTTGATTTGCACCGAAAATTCAACGAAAGAGAAAAACAAATGCATGTGGGGTCCATTGTCTTCAACCAATTAATACATATGAAAAGAAACAACAAAAATGTTTGACCAATCAATTAAATCCCTACACTTTGCACTATGAACATAAAGTGAGAAGGAACCAAAAATTACCACAACTATGCAAAAGTCACGTCACTACTAAGTCTAAAATAAAGAAAGGATTAGGCCAATGGGAAACCAAAAGAAAATGTGAAGGCTGCAAGGTAAAAACCATTCATGCAAAGAACCAAAACTAACTCAAAGTTATTTTAAAGAACCAAGTGCACACAAGAAAAGAGACCCAAGGAATTGTGTAAGGCTGCACTCAAAAACCAAGGGAACAAACTAGAATTTTTGCACGTGAACTCCATGGTTTTCCTAAGCACCACCGAAACTGCACCATGAACACACGTAGAACCATTACTACACTACATTGGAAACAAACTAATACCACACTCACATCAACTCATTCCAACCAAAACTCCTCACCATTTGAACGTGAAACCCCACTGCACCAATCTTACACCAACTACTCATCATGATTTGTGAAAGGAAAACAAATGTTGTGGTACCTAATAATAATATACTAAGATAAATGGCTTTTAAAAATACAAAAAAACTTCACCCAAGCTATCAGGGACTATGAGCCACAAGGAGGGTTTTGATTTGCTTGTTCATCTTCTCAACTAACGGTTTAGGTGCTAAGATAGGGAAAACGAAAATGAGAAAACAATGTGCTAGGCTACCAAGTGAATGAACACAAGACCACCCCAAAACTCATGCACGTCTAATAATCACCTAACTAACAAAGCTTCATGAAAGATTGAAAGGAGAACCACACCATGCAAACATGAAACCATCCCAACAACACGAATCCTAACTATAACATGTGAAGGAAGCGTGGGAAGGGAAAATGACAAATCATAATTTGTTATAGCTGTAGAACACGTGATAACATCTCATGGAAATGGGGAATTAAGAAGAAGTAATAGGTAGCGCAAGAAAAATGGTTATTTAGCAGATTTTGTGCAATGAGAAAGGGAAGTGGAAAAATATAACAAACTCTCTCTATATGCTCTTTCTGAAATTCTTCTTGCTACTAGAATATTTTCTTCTTCTTTGACTAGAATTTTGTTGTTATGTGGATTGATTCAATATTATCAAAGTTGATTGCATTGGTTCAATAGTTTTTCTGTTTCATTGGTGCTTTCTTTGCCATCAATGGCTGAGTATACCCGGTTGAAAGAATTGTAAGCGCAAGTGGCTCATCAAGGTGAAGAACTTAGACGCTTGGTGAGTGTGATTGAGTTATGTGATCAATCGCAACGCGAAGTGCCCTCTCAATTGCAAATGGCTCAATAGGATCATATGGAACAAATGCAAAAAGCTCTCGACCTTTTGCTTTAGGCCTAATCTCAGTTGATTGGTGTTTTGAACTTAGGTTCCCCTTCCGTTAACTCGACGCATACTCCCTCTTTTCGGGGGCGAGATATCTCATTTGTATTTCCACATTTTGATGGCACTACACCAGTGTTAGAATGGATATTCAAAGCTGAAAAGTTCTTTAGTTATCATCATACTCCTGATATCGATAGAGTTGACATAACCGCCATTCATTTTGAGAAGGAGGTTATTCCATGGTTTCAAATGTTGCAGAAATTGAATGTTGTTTCAACATGGACTACGCTCACATCTTCCCTGGAATCTCAATTTGGGCCCTTTTTTGATTGTCCCATGGCCCAATTGTTTAAGCTCCAACAAGTGGGTACCGTGTTTGACTATTACCTCAAAATTTTGTCTCTAGCTAATAGCTCCTCGAGGTTATCCGATGCCACTCCTTTTTTATCAGTGGCTTGACTAAAGACATTCGTCGCGATGTTCTTGTCCAATCTCCTGCCTCTATTTTTCGAGTTGTATCTCTCGCTAAATTGTATGAAGAGAAATATGCATCCATGCCTCCTTCTCCACCTTCAAATTCGATTCCTCGATACTCTCTAGTTTTATCCAGCTGTAGTGCTCCTAGCATTGGAAAACAATCTCTAGTTATCGCCACTTTGCCTCCTTTGTTACTTACACCTTCAACTCCTCTTGTTTGTAATGCCAATGTTAAACAGATTTCTCTTGCGAAGACGCAGTTACGAAGGGAGAAAGGATTATGTTACTTCTATGATGAAAAGTTCACATTCAATCATCGAAGCCCTCATCGATAATACACTACTGCAGTAAGGGCTTTTTGCCTCAGTTATTTTCCTCATTTTGCCTCAGGTCTGGAACCGAGGCATATTGGGATGAGGCAAAAAGGCACCCCTTTTGGCCTCGGGTGTTACCCGAAGCCATAGAATTTCTTTTATGCCTCGGTTCTAAATGAACCAGAGCCACAGTGTTCCATTTCTGCCTCGGGTCAAAATAGAACTGAAGCCAACCATCCTCGCCGGCGAAACGTAGCAGCCACCACCATCTTCTTCCACGCATCTGCACCATGCTCGAGCAAGTACCATGAGCGAACCAAATCTGCATATGTTCGCTGTCAGCCACCGCGCCACCTGCAACGAACCATAACCACGACCAACCTCCATGGAAGCCACTGCATCACGTTCAGCAGCACCACCGTGATCGCAAGTTCTGACACCGCAACAACAGACTGCGTCCGTAATAGCAGCAACACCATCTGGACTTGCAACCACCAAGGCAACACCTGCAACGTTCACCATCAACACAGATCCACAACCTGCACTTAATCTGCGCGAAGCGAAACACGAACGCACATCCAGCCTCACCTGCACCTACGGACCACCATCATCACGCCACCGTGAACAACGCACCAGATGCAGAGAGCAACACAACTTGTTCGAGCCTCCGTCCATTGCAACGCACGACAATAGCACCTCCATTGGCGAACGAAGGCAGCGAACCACCATTGCTTCAGAATCACCACCACTGCAACAACGCAATGCCACCACCACCTTCGAACAGATCGGAGCCACCAGAGCCACCATTGTTGCATTTGAAACGTCGACGACATCACCACCGCGCCTGGAACAACCATGTTGGAGGGAGAAGAGAAAGTATATTGTTGCAGAGAGGGGCGCAAGGAAGAAGAAACGAAAGGGGGCTCGCGAATTTGGTGCCCTAATTAAACCATATAGCCCCAGTTATTAATTGAACCAAGGCATATAGCCCTATTTGGCACCGGTTCAGACCCACCCGAGGCCAAAGAGGTAACAACTAGTGGGTTTTTGGCTTCGGGTATGTGTAACCGAAGCATATGAGCCTCCTTTGGCACCTATTTTTGGCGAACCGAAGCATATAGCTCTCTTTTGCTTCGGGTTAAGCTGAACCGAGGCATAAAAGTTGTCTGAAATTGCAAAAATGCCACCGTGCCATTATATGCTTCAGTTCCTGGACAACCGAGGCATATAAGTCGAGGTAAAAATCAATTTCTGCACTAGTGGTATTTGTTCTTGCACAAGGAGGAGGACGTCGACCCAAACGCGAGCCCTCAAGGGGATCATGTAAGGACTGTACCCCTAGATGGTGCTGTGTTGGGTGCGGATTATCATTTGTCCTTAAATGCTTCGATTCATGGTTGTTCTTCATGGCTTACCCATTCAAGTGTTGGTAGATGGAGGAAGCTCTGACAATTTTTTACAACCGCAGATAGCAAATTTTCTCAAGTTGCCAATTGAACTAGTATCATCTTTTAAGGTGATGGTAGGTAATGGGAACTATGTGGCAGTAAAAGGAATTATTAATGACTTGTCTATTTAGGTGCAAGGACGTCACTTTCAGTTACTTGTATTCTTATTGCCAATGTCGGGGGTTGATTTGATTTTGGAGGCTCGGTGGTTGAAAACAATTGGACCTCACATTGCTGATTATGCTTCACTCTAGTTGAAATTTTTGCATCAAGGAACATTTACCACCTTACAGGGTGACGTGGATCTCTTTCCTACTTAGGCTCATCTACACCATATTCGAAGAATGGTGCATTTGATGCCATAGCATAGGTTTTCAGTCTACACTTAGTATAGTCTAACTCACACAAATTTCCATTGTCTCGATTGTCGGATGAAATGGACCCTGTGATAGCCTTTTTACTTCATCCTTATGGTTCCATTTTTGCTACACCTACTTCTTTGCTTCCTCCTAGGACACACGATCACTCTATTCCTTTGCTCGCGGGAACTGGTCCTGTGAAGGTCAAGCCTTATCGGTATCTATATAGTCAAAGAGAGGAGATTAAGAAATTGGTTAATGGCATGTTGGAGGACGACATCATCCAGCCAAATCGATACAAAATAACTTTTCGCACCCAACATGGTCATTATGAGTGGCTTGTCATGCCATTTGGGTTAACAAATGCCCTAACCACTTTTCAAAGTCTAATAAATGAAGTCTTCAAAGGATTGTTGCAGAGGATGGTGTTAGTGTGTTTTGATGATATATTGGTGTATAGTTCCACCTGGACTGATCATTTGTCTCATCTCGAGATGGTTTTGAACCTCTTACAACAACATCAATTGTATGTTCGTTTCTCTAAATGTTCCTTTGGTGTTACAGAAATTGAATATTTGGGCCATATTTTGTCAGGTAATGGAGTTGCCATGAATGCACAGAAATTAGCAGCTATTACAGATAGGCCCAATCCCGCAATCTCAAACAACTTTGCGGATTTCTTAGGCTCATGGGCTATTATCAAACATTTGTGAAGATTAATGCTATGCTAGTTGTGCCTTTAACTGAATTATTAAAGAAATACTCTTTTCTATGGTCTGCGGTTGCTACAATAGCTTTTGAGAAACTCAAGGAAGTGACGATTTTAGCTCCTGTTTTAGTAATTCCTAATTTTAAAGAACCTTTTATTTTGGACACTAATGCGTCTGGAGTGGATATTGGCGTTGTGTTGAGTCAAGGGCTGCACCCAATCGCTTATTTTTCTAAGAAGCTATCTCCCCGACTACAGAAACAATCTGCTTATGTTCGGGAATTTCATGCTATCACTGAATCATTGGCAAAGTTTTCCCACTATTTGTTGAGACACAAATTTATTATCCAGACAGATCAAAGGAGTTTAAAGGAGTTGATAGAGCAAAAGTTAGGGTTAATTCATTTTTTGGTCCTCTAATTATGATGTGGGGTTCATTTTGGTCCCCTAATTTTTTTGAGGTTCAATTTAGTCCTCCGGTTTTTTAAGGAGGTTCAATTTTGTCCTCGACGTTAACAACGTTAAAAAAGTTAACGGTAGACTATTTTAATGTGATATTGTGGCAGTTGTGCATTACATGGCAGTGTATTACGTGGATGTGGATTTGAGTTAAAACAAATTACTTTGTTTTGAAAGGGGGTTAGGGTTCGAAGGAAATAGAAAATACAAGATCAAAGTGCGGAAATTGGTGGATAGCATAATCAATCGAAGAAAAACCAAACGAAGAAGAAGGATTCGAAGATGAAGTGTTCGCTGTCATCTTGGCTGTGGCTTGTCGTCGTCGTTGCCAGTTCGAAGGTTAGTTTTGGCGATATTTGCGTTATGAAGCAAATTGGTTGTGTATTTGTTTCGTTTAACTTATTTATTGTTGAAAATATGTTTTTTACGGGGGTTGTTGTTGGTTTGTGTGTGATTTTGTTTGTTTAGATTGTGAGTGGGTTGTGGTCCCGTTTCTTTTTCGTCAGTGGGTTGTGGTCCCCTTTCAAAGGATAGTGTGTTTAACTTTTTAGGGGTAGGGGTTGTAAAATATGTGCTATTCGTGGGCATTGGTAGTGCATAAAGTAACTAATATGTTTTTTTATAGGTTGGGATGTGTGATGATAGTTTTGAGGTGGTGGTCCACCACGGGGGATACTTTGAAATGGATGATACATTGAATTATAGTAATGGGGAAATGAGCACCTTGTCTTGTGACCAAGATATGTGGAGTTTTTTTGAGATAATGGGAATACTTAGGGAAATGGGTTATGTAAACATTAAGGAGTTATGGTATAAATTTCGTAAGTTTGCTGTATTGGAGAACAATTTGCAGAGGTTGTCTGATGACAAGGGTGCAACACCTGAGGCAGAAATTAGGATTGAGGATGAAGGAACTAATTTTGATCATATTGTGAGTGAGGGAGAACTACATGATGTAAGTGTCCATTATCAGGAAAATCTGAGCGAAGGTGATGAGGAAAAAGAGGTTGAGGACGAAGGGTTGGAATTTGATTACAATGTCCATGTAGATATGCATGATAGGGGTTTATTTGATGGACAGTGATGATTCAAGTAATGATCAATCAGTGGGTAGTGCCAGCAAATGTAAGGCAAATTTTGGGACCTTTAAAATTCCCAAAAGCATGGCCCAATATGAATGGGAAAATGGAACATATTTTTAAGATAAAGAGACATTTGTAGAAGCAATTAGGACATATGGAGTGCAATTTGGAAGAAGGCTAAAATTTCTAAAAAAAGATAAACGCAGATGTAGAGTCAATTGTTTGGGTGCGAAAGGAAAATGTACTTGGTTTGCCTATTGTGCCTATGTCGCTGCAACAAGCATATGGTAGTTAATAACAAACACAAGTGCACTAGAGAATTCAATGTCAATGTTGAATGCTAAGTGGTTAAGCAGTAGGTTGGAAAACACATTGAGAGAGAATCCAAGGCTAAGGCCAATTGATATTCGCAAAAAAGTAACTAGGAAGTGGAATATTGTTGTCACAAAGTCCATGGTAGAGCAAAAATGTTGGTTGTTGAGCAAATGGATGGGTCCTTTGTAGAACAACTTAAACGAATATATAACTACGCACATGAGATTCTTCGATCAAATCTGGGTTCTATAGCGAAGGTGAAGGTCGAAGGAAATGAAGGGGACAAATATTTTGCCAGGTTCTATATGTGTCTCCAAGCATGCAAAGATAGTATGATTTCATGTCGCCCTTTTATAGGTTTAGATGGTTGTTTTCTGAAACACAAGTATAGGGGTGAACTCCTAACTGCGGTTGGAAGGGATGCCAACGACCAGATGTTACCAATTGCATGTGTTGTTGTTGAAGTGGAGAATAAGGAGACATGGACATGATTTTTGGAGTTGTTTATTGATGATCTTGGAGGACCAGATATTTGTTCATCGTACACTTTCATGTCATACCAACAAAAGGTATGTCTATTAGTTATGCACACTGTTGTTTTTCTGGTGCACTACAACATATAGGGTGTTGCTGTTAATTGAATTTAATTTTTTGGTGTAGGGTTTGTTGCCTGCTATTCAATCTCTCTTGCCTGGGGCTGACCAAAGGTTCTGTATGAAGCATTTATGTGCAAACTTTAGGAAGAAATTCCCGGGAAAGAATCTGAAATCTTTAATGTGGGAAGGGGCTCATAGCACTTATCCACAACATTGGGAGAAAGTCATGAGGAAAATTAAAGAAATTAACATAGATGCTTTCAAACATCTGTTAGCAATACCCCCAAGGTAAATCTGTGAAATATTTATGTCAAATATTTCTTGAACCATTTATGATGTCTATTTGCCACTTAAATATTAGTCAAAATCAAGGTTCATCCCCAGACCTTTGTGTGACACAATCGTCAATAACATGAGTGAGGCATTCAACAGTGTAATTGTAAAAGCAAGGAGTAAGCCCATAGTGTCCATGATAGAGAAAATACGTCTTTATATGATGCAAAGATGGCTGAAAATAGATCAAAGGCTAAATCATTGAAGAACTCAATCTGCCCAAGAATTAGGACCAGATTGAAAAATGGGACTGCCAATTCCATAAACTGGATTCCCAGGTACTTCACCAACAACTCAATCTGATTTATACTTGTAACTAGGTTGTCATTTATACTTGTATTGAGCTATTATTTAATGTGACAAGTGGTCAGCAAATCAGATATTTGAGGTTAGGCACAAATCATTTGCTGGGAGAAATTTGTGGTGAACATAAAAAACAAACACTGCACCTGCAGGAAGTGGAGTATCACAGGGATACCTTATTGTCATGCAGTGGCTGCAATGAAGTTTCTAAACTTGAATGAAGAAGATTTTATCAGTCATTGGTTTAGAATCTCAACCTACGAAGAGATCTATAATTCAATCATATACCCTTGCAATGGTCAGCATCTGTGGGTAGAAATAGAATTTCCAGATGTACTGCCCCCTCCTAAGAGAATTCTTCCTGGAAGACCCAAAAAGAAAAGAAGACTTGAAGCTTGGGAGAATAACAAGAATGGGAAGCAGGTTACAAAACATGGCTTGCCTAAAAAATGTGGCATATGTAAAGAAGTAGGCCATAATCAGAAAAGTCCTCAAGCACCACCACCACCACAAATAACACAGCCAACTAATGTGGGATCAGACCAGCCACCACCACAAACAAGCCAAGGACCAGAATCATCAGAACAGCCACTAACACAAACTCAACCACTTGAATCATCAAACAGCCACCACTAACACAGGCCCAACCACCTCAATCATCACAATAACCACCACTAACACAGACCCAACCACCTCAATCATCACAGCAACTAACACCAACACAAACTCAGGCACCTCAACCATCATAGCAGCCATCTGAATCATCTTAGCCACCTCCACGACAAACTAAAGCAGCTCGCTCATACATCACACCAGGCAACAACACCAACAGTTGGAGGAAGTCAACCATGCAACCCTTCAATCCGTCGTCCAACATAACTATACCCAACAGAAGGCAAAAACTCCAGCACAAGAGAGGACGTGTATGGAAGCCATGAAGCTTATTTGTGCTTTTCTTTTTTGCTGCACCTTAGAATATGGGGGCTATGATGTATTTTAGAGCTTTTAAGTTTCTAATTTCAGATTGCTTTGTCTACTTTTATATTTCAACTCTGACATTTTTAGTTAAAACATCCAGAACAAATTCTATGCAATTGGATGTATTTTGTGATGGAAGCATCAAGTACAATGGTTTGATTATAATATAATATTGTTTTATGGATCTCAAAATTTTTGTTTATGAATGTTTATAATGGATGTATTGGTCAGCAGACATTGATTTATTTAATGCCAACTTTTCATTAATTTACTAGCGTTCAAGGATTACATCAACTCACACAAATACAACATTCAACCCCACCCAATACAGATTACATTACATATTTGTCATCATTCGTGACACCATAATGAAATTAACTACAACCAACAAACACACCGTGAGAGGAAAAGCCACCACCGGGAGAGGAAAAGCCACCACCATGATTGGATGAGCTTGGATTTTGCATTCCCCGCGAATTACACGACCAAGAACAAGAAGACTCCCCCCTCGACATCATTCACAAACAACATCCACCAAATGATGAAGAACTCCCAAACAAAGAAGATGAATTGTAAAATTAGGGCTCACCAATTCTCCCTCCATATAATTCATTGCCACCTCATCACAGTACATTCATGCTCAGCTATTAAAAAACCTGCCACGTTTCTGTTCTAAAGTGACACAGGTGCACTATTTTGACGCTGTTTAACCAAAGATAACGGGAGGGACCAAATTAAACTATTTTAAAAAACTGGAGAACTAAATTGAACCTAAAAAAAGTTAGGAGACCAAAATGAACCCCACATCATAATTAGAAAACCAAAAGATGAATTAAGCCCAAAAGTTACAACGCCTAAACAACAACAATGGCTGCCCAAGTTTTTGGGGTATGATTTTGTTATCCAATACAAGCCAGGCACAGAAGACATCCTTGCTGATGCGTTGTCTAGAAGCTTCTTTTTGGCTCTATTTGCACCTACTCATCCTTGGTTAGCCAAAGTTGTGGAAGCCCTCCAGCAAGATGAAAAGGTTCGCGGACTATATAATCAGTGTTTACAAGGCACTAATACTAATACGACTTATATGGTGAAAGACAGCTTATTGTTCTGGAAAAGGCCGACTTGTCATCCCTGCTAATCAGGCAGTTAAAATTCATAATATGAATGAATTTCATGCTTCAAAGATACGCGGACATGCTGGTATAACTAAGACAATTTTTCGAATTTGCTCTTAGTTTGTTTGGCCTAAAATGCACCAAGAAATTTGGCAATTTATCAGAAATTGTAACATTTGCCAATAGGCTAAGGTGGATCATACCCTACCTTCAGGGTTGCTTCAACCTGTTCCTATTCCTCAACAATATGGGAGGATGTTTCCCTCGATTTCATTACACATTTGCCAACATCCCAGGGTTATTCCACTATTCTAGTAGTGGTGGACAAATTGTCTAAACTCGGCCATTACATTCCTCTCAAGGATGAGTTTAACAGTAAAGTGGTAGTTGAAGCATTCGTAAATTCGGTGGTAAAAATTCATGGCATGCCTAAAAGCATTGTATCTGATCGAGATCGAGTTTTTATTAGCTCTTTTTGGCAACAATTGTTCAAGGCTCAAGGGACTTCCTTAGCTGTGAGCTCTGCTTATCATCCCCAAAGTGATGGCCAAACTGAGAATTTAATTAAAACAGTGGAAATGTATCTTCGGTGCGTTGTCTTTGATAATCCTAAGTTATAGTGTTCTATGTTACCTTGGGCACAATTTTATTATAACACTTTGTTTCATCATAGCTTAGGCATGTCCCCTTTTAAAACAGTTTTCGGCAGAGAACCACCCACGGTGCTTCCTTATGAGTGCGATGCAAGTGATCATATTAGTTTGCAAGAAATGTGAAGAGCTCGAGATGTTCTTTTACAATAGTTGTAGTTGCATTTACTCAAAGCTCATAATTATATGAAATTCCAAGCATATAAGAAGAGGAAGGATTTTCAGTTGGCGGTGAGAGATTTCTTTGGTAAAGTTGCAACCGTATCAACAACATTTTGTGGCCTTAAGGAGAAACCAAAAGCTGGGAATGCATTTTTTTGGCCTATTTGAAGTCGTGCAAAGGGTGGGAACAGTCGCTTATAAAGTGAAGTGACCTAACATTACAAAAATTCATCTTATATTTCATATATCAATGTTAAAGAAGTTTCATGGAGATTGCACTCAGTAGTATTTTCCTTTACTTCTGACTACAATAGAGGAAGGTCCTCTGTTACACCCTTTAAAGGTGTTGCGTATTCACCATATCGTGCATGATTCGCATAAAAAAACTCAGGTGTTGATTCAATGGAATATAGGAGGACTAGAAGCTGCCACTTGGGAAGATATAGAGAGTTTCAAATCGGGTTATCCTAGTTTCATCTTTAAGGACAAGGTTGATGTAAAAAGGCGGGGTATTGTAACATGTGAAGGAAGCGTGGGAAGGGAAAATGAGAAAACATAATTTGTTACAGTTGTAGAACACGTGGCAACATCTCATGGAAATGGGTAATTAAGAAGAAGTAATAGGCAGAGAAAGAAAAATAGTTATTTAGCATATTTCATGGAATGAGAAAGGGTAGTCGAAAAATATAACAAACTCTCTCTCTCTATATATATGCTCTTTCTAAAATTCTTCTTGCTACTAGAATATTTTCTTCTTCTTTGACTAAAATTTTGTTGTGTTGTGGATTGATTCAATATCATCAAAGTTGATTTCATTGGTTCAATAGTTTTTCTGTTTCACTAACACTACACCAGATATGAAACGAAATTGAAAAGCGCTCACTGCCAGGTTCTCGGCCAACATCACAAAACTACACTCCAACTCCAGTAATGAAAAACACATGGCAAGGGAAACATGCATACCCTATCATTCATGATAGATTCAAAGTTCAAAAAAACAAATTATACCATCAACAACAACACACGTAGCAAGGAAACATATGACATTCAAGCATTTATACCAAGCCTAAAATACAAACAAAGAACAAAGTCAACTTCATTAATCAAACGACAAGCAAACAAGAGAAGAAAGTAAGGTCAAGCTTCTCCTATTTGGTTCAAAGGTCCTTCCCGAAGCGTCTCCCTCGTTACCTCACTTCACTTCTCTATGGCTTCTCATGGTTCCTTCCTTGCCACTTTCTTTCCTCCCTTTCTTTACACACAAAGACCTAAATAACTTAAGATATATACCCTAACCAACCATCACACTCCTCTACCACTATAAAACCTGACTTATAACCCTTGTTGCACTGAATGCATTTTGCTCTTGCTATTCCCTTTCCATATGTTTGATGTTTTTCCCTTTCTTTTCTCTATATATAAACATTGCATCTTGCTCTCGGGACTCTCGTTGTATACTCTTAATTAATTCAATACAATTCTCTCTTTTTCTCCTTTTTTTCTTTCCTAGTTTACGCACGCCTTTTCTCTGTTTCTTTTTGCTTCGTTTCTTTCTTTGCTGTGAGAGTTGATGATTGCAATATGATATTAGTGATCTTGGTGTATTCACGCTTTGTTGCAACTTTTTCTGCCTTTTTTGTCTTTTGCATTCTTGGTCTTTTCTTTCCTTTTCTGCTATTTTCTTTTACCTTTTCTTTCTTTTTTGTTCATCATGACTAACGATAATGCTCTAAAAGATTCTCTTTACCTTCACCCAAATGAAAATCCTGCTACAACTCTTGTTTATCTAGCCTTAGATGCTGCAACTTACCATTCTTGGAGTCATTCCATGTTAACAACGCTCAATGCCAAGAATAAAATCGATTTTTTTGTCAAGAACAACCTTCAACCAAAACCAGATGATGCTAGTTTCTTTGCATGGTATCACTACAACACTATGGTGGCTTCTTGGATTGTTGATTTTGTCTCTCCTTCCATCCGACAAAGTATAATCTGGATGGACAATTCCTACGATATTTGGACAGATCTGAAGCATTGTTATTCTCAAGGCGACCTTCCTCGTATATCTGAATTCCAAATGGATGTACCTTCTCTTTGCCAAGACGATCTCATAGTTTCTGAATATTTTACAAAACTCAAGGTCATATGGGATGAGCTCAGCAATTTCATACTTGAACCTCTTTGCTCATGCGAGCCCAAATGTGCTTGTAACGTCTCTACCATTCTTGCTCGATGAAAGTATGAAAATCAGGTCATGCAGTTCCTTCATGGTCTAAATGATCATTTTAATAATGTAAAGTCCCATGTTCTCTTAATGGTGCCTCTTCCACTTGTGAATAAAGTGTTTTCCTTGGTGGCACAACAAGAACGTCAGTTGTCAGAAACACACACACTTGTGGCGAAGGTAAATCACATCAATGGATCCAGTAACATCAACTCCACCTCTTCAATTTCTTGCCAATTTTGTGGCAGACCTAACCATATCGACTTTGTCTGCTACATGAAATACGAGCTCCCTAACCAAGACAACAAAGGTTATAAAGGATCTGGTGGAAAATGTTTATGCATTCACTATGGTCGAACGAGACACACCATCTAATTCTGCTACAAGAAGCATGGCTTCCCTCCTGGCCACAAACTCCACAATGGTAAACAAACTCAAGTTCACAACGCCATCGCTAATGAAGAACTTCCTAACACCAACAATAAACCATCTATCGATGTACCTAACATTCGTCTCACACCATAACAGTTTCAAATTCTAGCAGATCATTTTAAACAAACCAATATTGACAATTCTCAACCTTTAACCTCTCATATTGTTTCTATCTCTACCACCAGCCCAACCACTATTAGTAATATCAACTCTTCTTATACTTCAAACAAACTTGTAATTTTTTGGCTTCTTGATTCGGGTGCAACCGATCACATATGCATATCCATCAATCTTTTCTAATCATATACAAAAATCATACCTATTTTTGTCAACCTTCCTAATGGTAATACTATCACGGCTACCTACAGTGGCATTGTTCATCTCACAAAAAATCTGTTTCTAAAAGATGTGCTTTATATTCCATAATTTTCTTTTAACCTAATATCTATATCTAAATTAATGTCATCTCTTCCTTATACACTAATTTTCTCTTTTGTTGATTGTATTATTCAGGACAACCAAACCAAAGAGAAGATTGGTTCAATTAGTGTAAAAGTTGGTTTCTATGTGTTCAATTATGATATTGTTACTTCAAGAAATAATGCTTGTAATAACACGCTTTTCTACTTCAAACTATAATTTGTAGCATATCAGAATGGGCCATCCTTCTAATGTTAAACTGTTTGCTTTAAATGTTAAATGCCCTCTTATTACTACTTCTCGTAACACTGCTTTTGATACTACTCGCTCAAAATGCATTTTTGATCTTTTGCATATAGACATTAATACCTATTAAACGTTGTTCATGCCTTAATTTTTCATGCTCATCTTCCCACTAATTTCTAGTGTTTTTGCTTTAAATCACGCTGCCCTTTTTATCAACTACACACTTACACCATTGCTTAATAATGATACCCCTTATGAAATTCTTCATGGGAAATTATATGACATGAACGTGCTCCGTGTTTTTGGCTGCCTATGCTACACTAGCACTCTCACTACACATAGAAAGAAACTTGAAGCACGAGCTATCCTTGGCATCTTCCTTGACATCCCATCCAATACAAAAGGTTACCTCTTTCTCAATCTCAAAAGTTATGAAAATCAATTCCCATATAAATCCACCTCTACAAATCTTATTCACTCAAATATTATCTCTCTCCCTCTCCCTAAACCATACCATTTTAACTATGATGACATCTTCTTTCCCCCTTCCAATCCATCCACTAATTCCCCTCCCATAATTGATATTTCCCCTGCTCCTAACACTATTATGCATAACCCCTCACCTGATACTACTATATATGTCCCCACCATCCCTGATGATATGAGTTGCATCATGGCCCAAATGAAGAAGGACTAATGCACAATTTTACAGCAGTATTTTTTAAAGTTATTAGTTTGTTTAAATAATGGCCCAATTCTTTGTAAAATTGACTGACCAAATTATGTTTTGTTTTAATCAATCAATGGGCTCTAGTTTAGTTTTATTTCAAGTTGTAATAATGATCCAATTGCAACTTAGTCATCAGCCTTTGGGAAACCAAAAGGATGCATAGCTGAATGCTTTTGGGTTGCCACAATTTCAGTTACAATTAGCCATTAAGTAGTTGGATCATTAATAACTTTAAGTAAGATGTAATTGCAGTTTATGTGTCTTTTGTAATTCCAGTGGTTAAAGCTTCTATATATGCTGAACCATTTTATCAATGAAAACAAGTTGAGTTTTATTCAAAACTACTGGAGTTTACCTCTTTTATTTTAGTGAGAGCGATTCTCCTATGTTCTTGAGTGATTTAGGAACCCTTGAGTTTTATCAAAGGTCCTTCCTCCCTTTGTGTGTTTAAATTCTTAGGCTTATCTTCCATCCTTGGAAGTGTGACGTCTATCAATTTCCACTCCATCTTCTTATCTATTTCCATTTTCTTGTTTTAAAACACTCAATCTTGATGAACGTTCGCTTTATTTGAGGCATGAGGGACACAAAATTAAGTTCAAGTTTATGACACCAAGACAAGTCAGTAAGGATCAACATAGGCTGAAGGAGAAAATATAAAAAGAAAGAATAGAAGAAGAAGCAATAGAGAGTGAAGAAAGAAGGGAAAATGAAGAAAAATTAAAAATAACTAGAAAAAGAGAGCACGAAAAATTTATTTATTAATGATTTTTCTTATATTGTTTGTGATGTCATTTTACAGCACATTTATAAAGAGCTACAAGCTTGCTCATTATATAAGGTGCATTTAAAAGAGATACATTTCACATAATATAACTAAATAAAATAATCAAAATAAATACAACAATAGCTTAAATCACTTAAATAATTATGTCATTTTTCATAATTTAATAAAATAATTAAATTAAATAACTGAACCATCTAAATCAAGCTATTAATTTTTCCATATGTTTCTCTTTATTCTAATTTTCCTTAGAGTCTTACAGAAATGACTAATGGGGAGAAGACGAAAGTGGCCAATAAAAAGACCTTCAAAAGGGAGAGAGACAAAAGTGAGAAGAGGTTGAAACCTGGAAGAAGAGGTGCCTTGATTGTAAGAAAAAGCAGAATAAGGAGACAAAATATTTGAAGAAGGAAAATAAAGGTTTCAAAAGAGGCAGTTGCTGAGGATAAGAAGGCCCACGTAAGAACCGTGGTCGATTTGATTTAGCTTCAAAAATTTATATTATTTGAGCATATAATGGCTCTAACAAGGCGCTTAGGCAGGTCGAGTGCCTATACCACAAGGTTTCTTTAAAGGATGTAGGTTTTGATGTTAACAAGGACATCTATGAAGATCGGATGGATGTTGATTACACAACGATTGAAAAGGCAGAAGATAAAATGGCCATGATTGAGAATGTCCGTGATGAAGATGGTGTTGGTTATGGATTTGATGAAGAAACCATGATGAATATGATGTAATATCATTAATAAAATATTTAGTATGGATTATTCAAGTTTTTTTAGGGCAAATATTTGTACCTATTATTTTTAGAGGACCCAATTATGTTGTGCCCAACATTTTGATATATGGTTATCAAAGTTGTGTTCTTTTATGTACAAACTTTATTTCACTATTTCGTTAAATTCTACGTTAAATTTACTCTATTTTATAGTTGTCGAGAACTGATGAATAATTTATGTTTCATCTATGTATGCATAACTTTCCTTTTATGCAGTGTTATGCATCTTGGTATGCTTCATGCCCTATGTTTGAAGTCCTATCACCATATTCATATGAAGATGCACGTGGTTTGCTTAAAGTTGCTATAACCTGAATCCTGTTGTTTTTCTTGAAAATGAGTTATTGTATGTTTGTTTGCTTCATTCTCACCCCCTACACAACCCTTCACCCCATCCATGGAATAAGTTGCCATAGTTTTAACACCAGTTATAATAATAATAATAATAATAATAATAATAATAATAATAATAACAATAAATTATTATTATTATTATTATTCCAAGGAATATTTAATTTGTATATTATGTTTGTTGAGTCATTCCCTCTTTTGGTTGAAGCTCTTGATTCGAGTGGTGAATAATGTTATGTAGGACATATCTTTGGGGGTGGATATTGGATCTATAACTCAAAGTTAATGAATAGTACTATGTTATTTTTTCTATTTTTTAGACTTATAACTAGGGGTTGATCCCTAAAGTATAACTTGACTTATCTTTGAACAAATAATAACCCTAAAAGCCTGTGCTGACATCCAAATGGAGGAGAGCATGTCACTCTAGATTGGAATGAAGTAAGTGCTTCCTCATTAAATGTTTGAACTTTGGAACATGTCATATTTAATTAAATTATCATTATTGATATGATTTTTATTGTTGTCTTTGATGGGGATTTATTTTCTCCATGTCGATCATATTAGAACATATGGTAGTGCCTAAATGTATAGGAAGATTGATGGGGCATGTAATGCATGAGAGGTGGATACAAGCATAATGTTTCTTTGACTAAAGCAAAATTTTAAGCAATTGGTGAGATTGTTGCACCCTTGGTTTTGTAACCATATACCTTCCTTTTTTTTTATTTTTGTTTTTGGGTTGTTTTACTTCATGAGTGGGATAATTTGCTTGCTACAGTTTTCACATTGAAATTGTATTCTTGATATTTTCTTTTAGTTTTGACTGAATGAATGGTATAAATTAGGCTATATTAACTAAGTATTTGTCTTAGCAAATACCAACAACAACTTATATCTATCATGAGCCTTGGGAAATGGGAGGTGCACAAAAGGAATGGTGTTGTCTATCTTAAACATTAAAAAGGTAGGTTTAAGTTGAAATATCAACATAGACTTTGATATCATTATAGATATTGTTAAAGATTCTTGTAAGTTTTCTT
>Ga0099822_1000740_pt1 | contig 33584 bp, 15 predicted proteins | sample CowpeawhiteBW_FD_76839 | JGI IMG/M metagenome (GOLD analysis project Ga0099822, IMG submission 76839) | Root nodule microbial communities of legume samples collected from California USA - Cow pea white BW | ecosystem: Host-associated > Plants > Roots > Nodule | place: USA: California | collected... | reverse complement strand
TATATATATATTTTCATTTAAAAAAAATATTTATAAAATATAATATATATTAAAAAAAAAAATATATAAAAAATATATATATATATATATATATATATATATATATATATATATATATATATATATATATATATATAACGATTAAGTTATTTGTAGTGTAGCTTTAAGAGAACAACTTTTCATCTTCACTCATTTTCATATTCTTAAAACAGTTTTGTTAAGTAGTTAGCCTGAAATTCCAAGAATGAACGTTAAAAGCGACAAGTATCTCTTGTATAACTACTAAACTAAAAGAAAGTGAAAAACGAAGATAAGAAGATCAAAACCCATATTTTAGTGGTAATTGGATATAGACTACATGTATCTTTCGTTAGAAAGTATCATAGTTGAAGAAGATAAAACAATTATAGGCGACAATAAAGTTATCTATAAGCTTGTATCTCACCTAAGATGATTTGAAAAAAGTTTACCAAAAAACTGTACAGAGATTCCAACAGTTGTTTCTATTGACAACACCAATTGATTGGTAAAGGAATTAATTCATGGTTTGAAGATTTTAATGTTAGATAAATCGTAGTTAAAAAACCTATGTGCAGCGGGCGAAATAATCAAAACTTGAATTATTGTACACAAAAAAAAAAATGCATATTTTAGTCGGTGAATGTGTATACAATTTAATTCCACGTAAGTAATGAAGTGGGATTACTGTAAGATTTAACACTTGACATCTAATACGCGTTTTCCACATAATTTTTGTTATGACAGTTTATAGCCAGTGAGTAAGTTGTATCATTCCAAGAACAGCCAACATGACACATAACTGAGGCTTATTCACAGTTATAAAATACACGTTTTGGCTGCATATAATATAATATGACACAGCAATTTCTAAGAGCTCAATATCTCGATTCCTCCTACAACATTATTTTATGACAGATAGTTAATATAGTTGAGATTCTTTGTTGCTGATTCGTAGGACAAGACAGTATTAAAAAATATACAAACGAAAATGAATATCAAAATGGAAATCAAATGACTATGCTATGTTAGCAGAGTATACTCAGCAAATAACATGAGTTCAGAAGAAATCTACACAAACAGAAACAATAGCTCAACTAACAAAACCGTTTGGTATAACTTGATGTTGCGTATGATCATAACCATGTCAGTGAATAATTTAAAGATGAGTTACAAGCTAACATAAAAGCCTCAACATATGATCAGTTAGATCATGTTGATGGCAATTACTTTCTTGAACATGTAATTGGATATACAAATTTTCACCTTAAATTAAACAAAAGTGGATGTAAAACCTGAGTGGTATCGCTCTGATATGAATTTGATTCTTATTTGTCAATCCAATCCTTGAACAGCAACATCATGTAAAGAGGAACATTCACTGCTGCAATGACAGTGAACATCCGCAGGGTACGTATCAACCTCTGGATTATAACTTTTGTCCTTGATTTGCCTGCTCTGGGAGGTATTCTTCCAATAGGATCAAGAGCAATTCCTGAAGCCATATCCACATTTACAGAGTGTTCTCCTTCCTGAGCAGTAGTTTTTCTAGCTGCTGCCCGCATCACAACATTACCCCTGATAGCAGATAAAAGAAAAAACAAAAGGAAGAGAGTAATGTTATGTCTTATGACTCACAGTAAGTCAAATATAATACTTGTACAGGATTGAAATGCCACACATATGGCAACCAAAGTTTACCTTTCTCCCAAGCTTCGGTCGTTTGAATTTACAGTAGATGGATTCAAGGGTTTCTTTACAAGATGCATTGATCCTTCTGCATCCCACATCATCTCATATTCATAGTTAGCATCCTCATCCTTGTCTTTCGTTTCGCTTCTAGAAAAGATGCTAAAGATTAGTCGTTTACAATAGCCAAATAAGCCCCAACACTGATGCCAAAAACTTGTGCCACTTGTTGGCCAAAAGAGGGTGGCAAGAAGGGTCAGGATAAATAGCACAATATACCTGACATTTATAGCAAGATAAAACTCATCAAAAAAGAGATGACCCAAAAGATCGGGTGAAAATTGTACACAGTTCAGTTTGAACATACCATATGTAAATGTGTAATTGAGCTGGAAGGAAACATAGATGAGTCAACAAAGCATCTCTTGGAATGGAAGCATTTGGAAGAGTTGAGTTATCAACTGATAACAGCATGAATGAAGGATACAAGTTTCCTTGTTGCCAACTTATAGTACCTAGAGTGTGCTGCATACTCCTGTCAGTTAAATTTGTCCAAACACTCAAGGACGCAGTTTCAACAAGATAGGGTTTTTACCTCTTCTACAGGCCCAGATTTAGATTGATGAGTGATGGTACACTGATCGTGATCATGACCGGACAAGATAAGCTTCTGTCAAAAACAAAACTGTTAAATCAGAGAGCAGTTACCCTCACTAAAGTTTCAGCTCCCAACTTCCCTATATTGAGTCGTCCTCCACTTCTCAGTCATCCCGATAGAGAAAATGAAAAAATGACCCGGGTATTTTTTTCAGTACAGAACAAGGACTCATAAATTGAAAGGCATATATTGAACAACAAATAATCGGTAAATCCACCATGAACTCTTTTTCCCCATAACCATATTAAGGTAGGAATAGCAATGCAACATTCCAAAAAGAGAGATGACTCACAGGTTTGATTGTATCTAGCAAGAACTGTGAAGACTTCTCAGAAACATAATTTTGATACCTGGATAAAATAAAATTTAAATAAAACATAAGCGACTATGAGCTACCTGCACACGATTCATGAAGTTTTCATGGTTTGAAAGATGAGTAACTTACGATATCTCATTAGTATTACCATTTACAGCATAATTTATCCTCTGAAATATAAGAAAAAATTGTTAAAAAAGAATGGCAGGTAAGAAAACATTCCGATTTGGGACAGAACTCACTGCACCATATTATTCCAATGACCAATACCATACCACATTCAATGTGCCTGATATAAATTTGTTTCAAGAAGCTAAAATAAACTTTACCTGATTGATAACTGGGGAACTCCGATAAGGACCACAGTAAGTATCATCAAGTCGATACAATGGAATATGTGTTAACAAAACTCTTGGATGAACCACATTACCTAGTAAAGTTCAAAAGAAACAAGCATTACAATAAGACAATTGACCCAACCTAACAATGAAATATATACTCAAAGGCCAGTTCATACCAGCAGAGATATTCTTCACAAAATCCCAAGTTTGAGAAGTCAAATGATTTTGTGGGTGTCCTGTAGAAAACATAATTAGTTCAGCATTTTCAGCTTTATCAAAATTTTCCAAACAGTGACATGTATAAATAGAATATGATTTAAATTTACCACATTTCAATTACATAAATTTTTAGATATTTAGATAGTTGAACTATAATTGCTTTTTTAAGATCAAAAAAATGTCAAAGAATGAAACATAGTTCATAAACAAAGCCTTGTCCAAATGGACAAATGTTCATAGTTAAAAGTTGCATGTGAAACATAATAAACGGCACAACGCAGCAAACAGATACAAAAACATCTATTCCAGCACATACAGCTGTGAGAAGAGGGTTTGAGCAAATGACAAAACTCGAGTCTCAGATAAACCAGGATTACATATTGCACTGAAATGATACGAGTGTGATGACTTGATACCATAAACTAAGAGTTCTGGTAATTACAACATTGCTACGTAAGAAACATGACAGCTGAAATACATAAGGCAAATCTAGCTTACCATCCACAGTTTGACCATCAATGGCAACAAAATCTACTTTTCCAACAGTAAATCTGTAGTTCCTTGTCCCAAATGCTTCCTCATAGCGTTGGATAACCTATGCTCATGGAGCAAGGAAGGAACCAATAGAGAGAACACAATTAATGGAAAGTGCAAAACCAGACCAAATATTAGATTGTAAATTATGTAAAATTAAAGGGAAAAACTTATTTGAAAAACCACTTAATAAAACGTTTTGAACATTTAAGATGTGGTTCAAAGCTCCTATTTATGAATCACAATGAACAAAATAGATATCCGACATTATTGCCAAATGTCATTTTACAGTCATCAAGATCAATTATCGGTCAATTTCAATGAATTTTTGTGTCATTCACAACCAACACAAGATGAAGGCATTTCATTGTTAACATTCATCTTCTAAGAATATCAATAATGCATAAATGTCAAGGAGATTAGTTTATACAAAATCTCATATCACTCAACACAATATGCTGTCATCAATAATCCAAATTTTAAAATAGGAAATGATTATATTGACTTCCTGAACTTTACTCCATTTTGACACGTTGAACTTGTTTTCATTGCAACTACTTCTTAAATTTCTTGTATCAATACAATTGAGTAATAGACCCTTCAGTTAACCTTCCATTAACTCACTAATGGACAACTCATCCCAATGCTTCATTGAGATTATATCTTGTCAAAACCATGCTGCTCATTATGTATTTTAGGAAGCTTTTTATTTTATCCTTGCTGTAATTTTATTTTTTATTAAATGTGTATCTTCCAATAAAACTAGGATTGCGTATTTAAAAACAATCCCATATTGCAGGGATTTGCTTCCTTAGATTTAGCTCTCTATATTTCCTAAAATAACCATGAGGCTCATGTATTAATAGGACCAATGACCTCATTATTGAAATACAGAAGAAATATATCATTCTTTCTAAATGGGATATGGTATTAGGGCCTATCCCAGCGAGGTTTGTTTGGCCTATTGTGTTACGTGCTCTCAAGTTGTTATTGGACTACCTATAAATATCTAATTCAACGCACGAGATATACATGGCTTGACATAAGAGGTGTGCGTTGGAACATCGATTAGTGAGAAGGACAACCCTCATCTTACAAGCTAGTTTTGTGATAATGAGTTATACTTAAACTTATTTCTTAACATGGTATCAAAACTCCTGATCTTTGGGAGTCTCTAATGGTGTCTATCAACCCTAAAACGCACCCTTCATTGCTTCAACCCCTTGAACATATTGCAGCCTTTCTTAATATGAGATTATATCTAAGCAGTTCAATTACTATTATTTTAAAACATAATTTCCTGATTTTTGGCCTTCAAAGGTCTAAAAAATAACAAAAGATAAAATCAGAAAAAGAAATAAGAAAGATTTGGAATACCACATACAGGACTCATCGTGTCTTTTTCTTTCTCCTCTTTCATTCGCCCAAGATCAAGCTTCACTCTCTAAAAACCTTTCTAACAGAAAAAGTCAGGGTAAGTCCAAATGCTCGAGTCTCTTCCATGCTCCCTGCACTAATGAGAACTTGTGCACCTTTTAGTACCCTAAGGCCACACATGTCTAACTCAGCCACTGATTTGTGGATTCCTATTAAAACTACTAGGTGCGATCTAAGGGTTTTTTTTTTTCCCAATGGTATGCAGATTAGGAGCTTAGTCACATCTGAATCTTTAGGTTCTCCATACATTTTTCTATGGGTTTTGTGGCAACTCAGCCATAGCCCATTCTACTATTGATGTTGCATCTATCACATTGACAAATGAGTCCTCCCACAAAATGTGAGACAAGTAGACATGTATGACTCGGGAGAGTGGATGAAATGCCAAAGATGAAAATGAAGTCATCTAGTCTTCAAAGTCTTTCTTGTTAATTTTGTAGACTTAAAAACATGATAATTTAGTAGTAGAAAAACTGAAAGGATAACATTTAATCTCGAAGAAGGATCAAGATGAGTAGTTCATTAGTGACTCAAAAGGGTCCATTGCATTAATACAAGAAGTTTAAGTAGTAATTAGAAAGAATATAATGTTCACGGTGTCTATTTTCAGAATGACCTGAGTTTGAGGGTTCTATGTATTCTTTTCCCTTTTAATATCCACACTCAACAACACTTAGGCACAATAAATGTAATTTCACATCCTCGAGGTCTTAAGATCATTGTAACCATGACTACATTCTTAGACTCTTAGTCACATCTTTGGGCATTTGATTCCCTTATAATTATACATCATACAAGTCAATTCAAACAATCAACCTTAGTTATTGAACTTTGGGAATCAAAAAGTTGAGCGATAGCATGTTTAAATACCTTTGGATTTAGAGAATGAAGACTTTCATACCCAATATCATGGTTTCCAGGAATGTAGTAAACTTGCATGTCCGTGTATTTTCCTCGTGCATTCAAACCAAATATATGTTGGAAGCGGCTGAAAGATTCCTGCCATCTGTTCATCCAAAAGATTGTAAAAGCATTTCATAATAGAAAATTTGAGTGAACATGCTGAACAGTCATTCAAGATATTGACCAGAGACTAATATCCATAAATTTTTTGTTGGACTCAACATGGTGCTCATATGATGACTTTTTAGGATAACTTTTTTTGTATAACAAAAAGAGGAACTAGCAATGCACTTATTCTTGCTTGTTGATTATTTTGTCCCCTAACTTCTTCTTTAGCAAATGAGAAAAAAGAATCAACATCTAATCTGTAAAATGTATCATCTCTTTGGTTTTCTTGTTTTCTGAAGTGAAATGTAAAAATTGAGTTCCAAAATCACTACAGGTGGAAAAGACTGATTGAAAAAATTAAACATGACATAATGGATAAAATTAAAACTATTTTAAACTTGTGAAAAACTAAATTAAGAAATAATGTTCAGGACTTACTCTTCATCTGATAAATAAGGACCTCCATCAAAGTAATCACCTAAAAACAATATGACATCAGGTTTGAAAGGCAGGACAGATCCAAAGAACGATCTACGCATGTTTAAATCAGTGTAGAATTCTGCAAGCTCCAGTGCAAGAGATTTTGCAGGAAGGCGGAGAGAAGTTTTATCCATGAGCTGTTCAGTTTAAAAAGAAATTCAAATCAAATGATGAGAGAGATGCACGAACACAGAAACTTGAAATAAGAAGTGCATATACACTTAAACTGGCATAGGCGAAGCAGGTATATTTTTCACAGATATATGTAGTATGACCATAAAATAACAATAAAAGAAGAAAATTCACCTGTGGATCTGTAATAACAGCAACTTTTACATAATCAGCTTGGTAATTCCCGGCGTCTGTTTGAGCCTGGAAGCAAAAATCCGAAAATTAGCTCAGTTAATTATGCATTTTATTATGTTTAGCAAATCAAAGTATAATTGTAATGTAGACACAACTTTTGATACACTGTAAAAGAACCATTCATGTTGGCTTAGGCTCCCTTCATCACTATAATCTTCAGCAGCCGGGAATCATCAAATATTCAATATTTCAACAAAGAGAAAATGGTGTAGGCTCTGTCATTGAAAATAGCTTCTACTCTCTCATTTAATCACAAATGACATAGATGTTTTTAACTTCTACAATAGCTACCTTAAGAGTCATACTAGCAATGAAATAGGTTCACAGTGTAAAACATTGTACATTAACAATGTACACAAATTAAACTCTTCAACAAAACCCAATAAATAATATCCAACAAAACTAGTAAAAATTTACAGATCCAGTACATACACTGCCCACATTCCATGGTGGAACCACTACTAGTAAAAAAACACTAACAACCTTCATATACCAGACTACCTTCAATTTCAAGATTAAATAAAACCATAACTACTATTTTGTTTAAGATAGAGCTTCAGTGTTCATGAACTCCCTAGCTCATAAACCAAACATGAGATTTCTACTGGTTTTGGTTGTGAAGTATAGAGAATGTAAAATATTGAGTGTGACCCAGAAATGAAAAAGGTGAAAAAATGAAGACTTTTTAGCTACCGTTGACGAAGAAGAGTTCCGGAGAAGATGGGGCCACGAACAGGTGAAGAGGGACGGAACCCAATAAGCGAACATCTCACCATAGAGAAGGGTTAGTGCCCATAAGAGGCACAACAACAGAGTTAACTCGTGCTGCTTCATCACCAATACAGATCCTCACACTCACACCAATGGAATCAAATCAAATCAAAGCATTGCTTCACTCATCTGCACTCTATTGAATTACATTACCTATCTCGGATCCTTCAAATTTATTTTATTTTTTTTCTCTGTTTTGTCAAACTGGTTGGCCCTTCAACGAAAATTAAACTATACGCCTTGTTAATGAAAAAAATAAAACAGAAAGAGAAAAAAAAATAGAGAAAGTCGTAAGAATCAACATTTTTAAAAAAATCTTATATAATGTATTGGATGTAAAATATCTATAATTATAAATGTATCAAATTAAGATAAATGTAAAAATCAACCAAATTATTATATTTAGTAGTTTATTTATTTGATACTAGTATAAAATTATTTTATTTTTAATAATTTTTAAGATTAAAAAAAAGGGTAAGTCTCCTATAAATATTTTATTTTAATCAACAAAGAAACACGCGTAAAATATATTTTTTTATTAATCTTTTGTCTCTTTCTCTTCTTGTTTTTGTTGTACCTAACAATATACTAACAATATATTTTTCATAAACAATGTTTACTTGTTTCTTTTTACTTATTTTTTAAAACCTTTGGACCAATGTGAAAAATGATTTCATTCAGAATAAAAGACATGTTAATTTAAGGTAGTGGTAAGCATATAATACATTCCAATTTTTGAAGAAAAATAGTTTGAAAACGTTATGAAATAATATTTAAGTTTATATACTTAGGAGCCTTCTTTGCCTTTTTGTTCTTTCTCTAGAAATTGACTAAGATATTTTTCCGTGGGATTGATTTAGATATTTTCATTATTTCATGCATTTACATTGTTTGGGCTAAAAGTTGTCTAAATATAGGACCTATTTTATCCTACATAGGCCTAGCACAAGAAAATGTGCTTCAAATCAATATTGTTAGGAATGTGGGGATGGTACTTAAACACATTCTCTAAGTCACTAATATTCTAAACAAACCTAAGTTTCGTGTAGAAGAGTTAATTTGTTAGTAAATTATTTAATTTATTTGCATAAACAGATTTCTTCAAATTTAAAGTTGAGTTAGATCATTCAAAGTTATATACAAGCAAAAAAGTTATACAACACAAACACTTCACAAGCACATTGCAGATTATTAAGCCAAAGTGTGTATCCAAGTTATTTTCTATGTATTCAAAACCAGAGGAATGATTTTTTTGAAGATTGGACGTGGTATTTCCTCTGAAGTTTTGATGCATGATTCCAAATTTGAATGTTAACTATTCAACTATTGAGATTGCAGCAAAGTATATATGTAAGTGTACCAAAATAACGAATTTATTGACATCAATCCTTGATGTTTTTCTGTTAATGATTATAAAATCAAATTCCAGTTAACCGTACTTATCAGAGGAAGCATGCTTGAGGTTGGTTTCTTGGTTTCTGTTGACATTTGAAAGATGAAATAGTGGCCAAGAAGCCACTATGATCTGCTAAAGCTATTCATTTTTCTCTTTTCTGGATATGATTTGATGCACTTAGAACAGAGGGTTATTTTATTGTTTGATTCTGCTCTTGGTGAATAAATGGTTAATTTCAAATATCATGCTTAGCCATAATGTGTTCACAGCCCCACCACTGAAAATGAAGCTCACGTTTAATGGGCTAGAGAGACTTTCTAGTTTCTACCAAGAACAACCAAAAAGACGGATATAGAGTCAACAAATAATCATGTGCAATGTACACTGATGTTACATCTCCAATAAGTGTCCAACATGTTCTTCTGTTGAGTGTGTATCACATTCCTCTAAATAATATATCAAACAGCTGATTGTGCTACTGTTGGGCCATTCATTTCTTCAGTGAGTGATTGCGTGCACTTCTGCTTTTGGTTTTAGGCCTCAGATTTTGTCATGAACCATAAAATCTCTAATTCATTCAAGGTGTCTAATAGTAAACAACTGTCAACCTGAAAATTTGCCATCTTCAGTGTACACATTCTGTAGTGTCAGTTATTTTTTAATCACAAATTGTCAAATCATGAAGTTCATACTTCCTCTTCTGGTAGAACATTGGTTTGATTGCTCAAGCACTGCTACATTTCTGGATAACAATCTGAGAGAAAATTTGATATTAGTGGCTTTCTGTCCTATTGTCATATATGATCACACAGGTGTGTGCACTAAACCAAGACCACTGATGTGTATAGTTCAACACAGAAGGGACGTGAAGGCAAAGGGTCATAAATAAACTGTTACTTGTTACTTGTTATAGTTATCCATTTCATTGCTGATTTACAGAACAAAAAGTATAACGCATGATGTGTAAGCTGAGGTTCTTCCATTTATCTTTGATGGCAAAATGACAAATTCCTTTGTGGCATTTCTTTAGTAACAGAAGTAAACTGTCTTGTGAATTTGGCTTCAATTTCAGATGTCAGTTATCATGTCTCAGTAAGTTGGAGATCTCACACTGACCACCGACTAGAGATAAGACAAATCTAGAATATATGAATACAAACATTTTCTTACAAATCGAAGGTTGATCTATGCTTAAAATTCACTTTTTAATATGGTTTGGATCATAGTCTATCCTAATGAGATTTGTTATTTGTTAAACCTATCGTATCAGCTGTTAACTCACTTGTTAATGTCTAGTTCAATTGTTTTAGAACAAGATGAAATAAACATTTTCTTGTGCTGGATGGTGTGAGATATAATTGAAAAAATATCATCTTTTTTTTTTCTTTTAAACTAAAACCTTGCATGTCAACTTCTAAAAGAAAGGAGCGGTAATCAATAATATGAACAATAAAAATAAAAATCAGTAAGTTTATAGGACTACAATAATAAGATTGAGATGTAAAACAAGAATATACAACATAGGTTTGCATTGTTTTAGGATTCTGCATTGATCATCAGAAAGATTTATTAGATGTCAAAAGTTCCAGCTTCCAAGAATAGAAAGTTCTCCAGCTCAAAATGGATGATCACATAATACAATTCACAAAATCTTTCTAGCAATAATGTTCTCAAGGGAGGAATCAACATTTACAGTGGTCAAATGATAATCTGTAACTATAGAAAGGCAAAAGAAAGAATTTGCACAAGTATACAATGTTGTCAAGATTTGTTGAGGGACAAACAAACATTTCCCTCAAGTCTTTATTTCTGTGTTGGCTGGTTCTCTGATGCAACATTCTTCAGCCATTCAACAACTTCTCTGATGCTTGGTCTCTTGAAAGGATTGTGGCTGACACACATGCAAGCCACATCCAGCACCTTCAGCATCTCTCCTTCAAACCCTTTCCCTCTCAGAAGAGGATCAAAAACTTGATCTTGTTTTGCTTCAATTCTCATTTGTTGAACCCAGCCAACCAACTCCCTTGTCATTTTTGGCTTGCATACATCTACAGGCCTCCTTCCAGTTAGAAGCTCGAGCATCACAACCCCAAAGCTGTACACATCTCCTCTCAGAGTAGCCACCCATGCTTGTCCATACTCAGGGGGAATGTAGCCTAATGTACCAACAAGTTCAGTGGTAACATGAGTTTGATATGGAAGAATCAATCTTGACAAACCAAAATCAGCAACATGTGCCTCAAAATTTTCATTAAGGAGTATGTTGCTTGACTTTATGTCGCGATGCACTATGTGTGGTTCACATATCTGATGCAAATAAGCCAAGCCACAGCTTGCACCTTGTGCAATCTTCAACCGAGTTGGCCAATCAAGTTCAGAAGCACCATCAGGCCTTTCATGTAACCAGTAATCAAGGCTTCCGTTTTCCATGTATGTATACATCAGAAGTCGGAACCCCTCATGCACACAATAGCCTTTTAATGTCACCAGATTCTCATGCTGTGCTGTTGACAAAGCCTCTACTTCTGCTTTGAATTCCCTTTCCATGAGGCCTAAGTCTCCTGAAAGTTTCTTGATGGCAAGTGTGGTTCCATTTGGTAGTGTTGCTTTATAAACCAAACCAAAGCCTCCACATCCTATGATGTTTGCCTGACTGAAATTCTCAGTGGCTTTTAGGATGTCAAATATGGTAAGGTCTTTAGTTTCATTGTTCTTGTTGGAAAACAATACCACTAGGCTAGCCTCCTTGTCAACTTCTGGGTGAATTCCATTGTTGGAGTAGGCAGAAATTGATTCCATTTCAATCTTGTCTAGCTCTCCACCTGGATTAACTCTTCTCTTGGACAGTATCCACAGAGTCAACACTGTTATCAAGGAACCAAAGCCAAAACTGACAGTAATGACAAGTGCAATCATTACTCTTTTGTTTGTGCTGCGACTAGCTGCAGTAGTATTAGTAGTAGTATTTTGTTGAGAACAAGAACGCTGAATGACTGGACCACACAATTGCGAGTTTCCTTCGAAGCTGGAATATGAGAAAGTATCAAATTGACCACCAGTTGGTATCTGTCCTTGAAGATTATTGAAGGCTACACTGAAAAAAGACAAGAAATGTAATCTTCTAAGGGAATCAGGAATTTCACCAGATAGTTGGTTTCCTGAGAGGTCTAGTTTCTCTAAGTTAGTGAGGTTTGAAAACTGAACTGGTATATCACCAGAGAAGCTGTTATTTTTCACGTCCAGCTGATGAAGGGCTTTGAGTTTTCCAATCTCAATAGGGATAGTGCCATTAAGGTGATTGTTTCCCAGATATATTGCAGGGGGTAGGGCTGAAAGCTGATTATATTGCAGTAGTGAAACATTATTTGCATTTGCAAAGACAGGTAGCTCAAGATAAGTCCTTTCTACTTTATCATTTGCCTGTTGTGATGCCAGTGCTGGGAGTTCTGTGAGCTCTAATGGAAATACTCCTGTAAGGAGGTTAACAGACAAGTCCATGTAGAAAAGCTGAGGAAGTGTACCCAACCATGGAGGAATTGGACCACTGATTTGATTAAAGGACAGGTCCAAGGCCTCAAGCTTCTTAAGTTTCACAAGCCAACCTGGTATTTGACCTGTGAAATTACAACCACCAAATCCTAAAACCTGCAGTTTTTGAAATCCACCTGGCTCTATTATGTTCACATCTTGAGGTATCATTTCGTTGAAAAAATTCTTGGAGAGCATAAGGGTACTAAGGTTCTTGAGCCCCCTGAGTATTGTCAGAGCCCCAGTAACATTCCTCAACTTGTTAGTAGAAATTGATAGGAAAGACAAAGACTCTAGTTCAAGAATCCTGGGCGAAATCTCTCCCTCAAGCTTATTAGATGCAAACCTCACAGCTGAAAGTGACTTGCATGCATAAAGGGTTGGTGGTAAACCACCGATAAAGTAATTGTTGCCAAGGTCAAGTGTCGTAAGGCTGAGGAATCCTGAGAAGTTGAATGCAGAGAGATTTCCCTCCAAGAGATTGACCCTTAAATTCAACACCACAAGATTGACACAGTTCATCAGAGACGGGGGCATAGTACCTGTCAAATTGTTGACATGAAGGAGTAGCCGTTCTAACTTGGAGAGTTTACCAATTTCACGAGGGATGAAACCTGTGAAATGATTGGAGTATAGCTCCAAAACTGTGAGGTTGGTAAGGCCAACAATACCATCACCAATTGTTCCATTGAGTCTATTGAGGGGCAATGAGATTTCTGTGAGAGAAACAGCATCAAAAAGATCACTCGGGATAGGCCCTGACAGAAAATTGAAGCCTGCTCTAAATTTCTCAAGCTTGGAACATGCTCCAAGGCCAGGCTGAATGGCACCATCAAAATCATTGGAGGAATAATCCAGGAATCTGAGAGAGGAGGAGTTATGGTCATTAATGCAAAAGAGGGAAGTGGGAATATGACCTACGAAGCTGTTATTACTAACATTCAAAGACACCAAACTCCCTCCAGCTGCAGCAGCTGCTAAGTTCTCGAGCAAAGAATTTGGAAGTGTCCCATTGAAAAAGTTGCTGGACAAATCCAGCTCCTGGATAACAGCACCACTGTTATCACCAACAAAAGGTGGCAATTCACCGGAGAGATGATTGTAGCTGAAATCAAGAACCAGCAAGTGAGTGAGCAATGAGAAAACACGGTGGTGGAGAGTACCAGATAATCTGTTATGGGAGAGATTAAGGTGAGAGAGAGAAGAGAGGTTTGTGAGAGAGGGGGAGATGAAGCCAGTGAGGCCTCTAGAAGGTAGCAAAAGATGTGTGACTCTAAGATCCCCATCACAAGTAATGCCTTCCCAAGCACAGCAATCAAGAGAATCAGACCAATCGAGAGAAGGAAAAGGTGGAGTGGTGGATATGTTCCGAGAGAAGGCCAAGAGGGAGAGTTTATCAATCTGATTACAAGAGGAAACATGAACAACAAAGAAGGAGAAGAGGAATAAGGGAAGTATGATAGAGACCATGAAGTTGGAAACCATGTAAAGGGAAGATGAAGATGAAGATGGAGATGGTGATGACATGAGAAAAACTAAGGGAATGGAGTGTGTGAAGTGATGGTTGGTCATGAGAGAGTGGAAATGAGAAGGAGAAGGAGAAGGGGGACATAAGGGGGTGAAGAACCAATGTAAGAAGAGATAGTTGGGGTGGCATGGGAGCAAGGAAGACCATGGCCATCCATTGACAAGGGAAGCAAAATGAAGGGTGGGAGAGAGAGAGAGTGGAAGGGTGACGTTGACAACTTGGTATTTAGATATACACATAGATATAATATTTAGATTTTAATTCTCATTATCACTGTAACACATCCATAGTAAATATAATTCATCTTCTGATTTACTATCTTGTGTTCATGTTTATTCCGGAAAACTTCTACTATTGATCTTAAAGAAATTCCGGTGATATTTTTGTGAGTTAGGCTTAAATTTTATTTTTAATATAATATTAGAGTCTGATTAGAGTCTATCTTAAAATATTCTGTTTCATTTGATATCGAACTGTTAACGGATCACTCACTAATATTTAATTTTACGGATGATATGAATATAATTCGACGTGAGAGGATGTGTAATAATAATATAAAAGTAGGAGTGGATGGTTGGCATTAAAGAAATGAATAGAAAAATAGAAATGGGAGCGTTTACTTTAGGGTTGGAAGTGGAGGAAGAGTGGAAAATGTGAAAGATGATGATGAAAAACATGATTGAGAAGTACGCCAATAACAACGTGTGAAGCAGACAGACAACAAAAGATGTACAATGGTTTCTCTTCTCTTCTCTTAGTTGCTACATATGATATGCTATGCAGACACACCAAAGAGAAGCACCTACCAGTTTCTTTCTGATGGAGGCCTTATTCTATTATTATTTTCTCTGTCTCAAATGTCTAAATATATCGGTCTTCCAAAATGGCTCTTACCATCTACAGTCAATTCCCCTGTTTGGATAGCTTAACATGTCATACTTGGTCGTTCAAGAGTGCCTTGTCTCTCTCTACCTCTGCAACTATTCAATTATTTACATGTGTTTTGTTTGTATATAAAAAAATTGGAATGTATTGTAATTTTTAAAATTGTTAAAGATGGCTTTTATTTTAAAATTATTTAAAAAAGTTGTGTTTTTTCTATAAATTAAATTATATATTTATTTTTTACTTGTATGTTTATGAAGATCCTGTAAAATATTTTAGTGAAGTATAACATACATAATTTTTATATGTATTGTTTCCTCCAAATTATATTGTACAAAATTTTTATAAAGCACATAAACAAATAAATACGAGTTTGAATTTTTTATTGATATTTTTTTGTCTATTATTTCTCTATTGAGATCTCAAAATATACTAATGACTATTAATTTTTAAAAAAATTTAAATATATTAAAATTCTTTAAAGTACCAAAACAATGTATTTTTAGTGATAAGCAGAGAACGGTATAAAAAATTCAATAGAGAAACTGAACTCAGTAAATAAACAATTTAATTTAAGGATGAAATATAGATTTTGAAAATAATTTAGAAATATTTAATCCTTTTTAAAATTTGTATTTAGTAACTAACAAGTTGATTAAGCAAACTTATTACAATTTGTGATTTAAATTAATGATATTATTTCTGACATGGTTAGCACTCAGTTTGAAATACTTTTAAACTGATTTTATGGAGATCAGTTTGGTATAAATTTATATTTTAATGTTGAATATTTTAACGAGAATTGCTTAATATATTATGTACGATGCTATTAAATCACAATCAAATTTCCTACAAACTTTGTTTATATTATATTTACATGTGGGAGTAAATTTCACCTTTCAAATGTTAGTTGTGTGAAAATAAATTAACCGAAACTCATGAGATTATTAGTTTAATTATTATAAAAAAAATCATATTAGATTTTTAACCTTTTATACATAAATGATAATAAGCTTGAACGCCAAATTAAATTCAATCAAATGTATAAATAAAATAATAAATTTTAATTTATTGTTTAAATTAAGCAATTTAAACAACCACTTTATGGTATTAATTGGAATTTTGAAAACGGTAAATTTGCAGAAAATTTATCCTTCTGATGATGAAAACTACTGTTCTGAGTTTAAAATTCATTAATGTCAAGAGGTCAACCAATAAAAATAGAGGTTACAGACCCTTAAGTAATCCACTTTAAACCATTAATAGATATTTCACTTTATTTAATCCTTAATCTATAAAAATAAATTATATTTTTTATCCCAAAGAAATTATAACTCGTTCTACTATTAATAAAATTACTAATTTTCGCTTTGAATTTATAAGGATTAGTTTAGAATTTTAAAATATAATAAAATTTTAAAACATGGTCACTTCCTATAAAAAAAATAATAAGGATTAGTTTAGAATTATCATGCTAACATAACATAAGTAAAAAACAAAGCTTTGAATCAGTAAATTAATAATATTAATAACACCGATTATTTTTTAATTCATTATGGTTATACGTCACTCTTCTTGTGAAAGACAACTAACAATTTTTTTTTGAAATTGTGATAGAAAATAATTAATGTTATATAATTTCACATCTAAAAAAATATTAGTAATATAAGAAAAACAAAAACACTTTTAAAGTTAGTTTCAACAAAACACGATGATTCAGATTTTGCATCTTAAAAATACTTACTTCAAATAAGGTTATACTATAAACTTTATATTATAAACTTTGATATCTCTTACAATAATTATTCCGCACAAGACTAATTTTATTAAGAAAATTAACTTTATTTACACTCAAATTACATATAACTAACTTTTTTTATTTTATGAGATACACATTTTTTCTTTTGAGTTAAGTTTAACACGTTATTTATTTTAAGACAAGAGACATGTTTGTGACAAAATAAATAAAAATATTCTTTTATAAAATTATGTTATTACTATAGTTTTGTTCATTGATTTTATTGATAATTAATGTCCAAAAAGTTTTTATATTAAAAAGCTTTATTTGCATTGATTGTTATATAGATATTTCTTATACTTATATTTATGATAGATAGATATCTACTACATTATACTCGTACAAAATTCAGTTAACATAGGTTTGAGTTTTATTTTTCATAATTTATTATCTTTTTTATAAAATTATGATACTAGTATAAACTTGGTTATTGATTTTATTGATAATTAATGTCCATAAAGCTTTGACGTCAAAATACTTTATTTGCATTAATTGTTACATAGATATTTCTTGTACCTGTTATTATTATACATAAATCTATTATATTATACTTTCACTACTATATAAATCTACTAACAATAATAGTTTTGAGTTTTTTTTTTATAAATCTTCTATAGGTATTTTTTATGGTAAATAAATTAAATTATATAATGATTTTTTTAGTGAACAAAATTCAGTTCACGCTAAATAAATAGTTCGATTTAAATTTAACTTTTTAAAAACTTTTGTACTTGACTCAGCCAAAACATTCATTTTAATTAATTTTTTCAAAATTGAGTTCAAGAGTGTACTTAATTTTTTTATTTTATTTTTAACTTGATTATTTTTTTATTGAAATTCAGCAATAAAATATACACATTGTATTTATTATAAAAGAATCTATAAAAATTTTGCTCAATTTCTTTTCTATAAAAGTTCAATATGTTTAATTTATTTACTCAAAACTTAAAAAAATATTAATTTAAAGAAAAATGGATCAATATAAATAAAATTAAAATAATTCATTTTTATACTCCTCAATTCCAATAAACTATGTAATCAATATATCATTATGCTCTATAAAATAAATTTTAGTATAAGAAAATATTAAATAACAATATTAAAATAATTAGTAATTATATTCACTATGTTAAATATCATTTTTAAGATGTAAAAAAATATAAATATATATAATTGATTTGTAATTTTGAGTCTAAACGAGTCTTTCTCCTTCTACCTACTATTATTGATTTTAAATTAGTTTTTAATTTTATAATTTGTAAATAGTAATTTATAATTACTAATATAAATGATTAAAAAGAAAAGTAATAATTAGCCTTAAACATAAGTATGTATTGATCATAAATCTAATGATCTAGAATTGTAAATTGACATAATAAAAAATTCTAGAATGTCTTATACCAAAATTTACTATTTTTTTAAATTCTTTATGAAAGTTTTGTTGACTTTTATAATAATTGTCACAGATATTACATTAACAATGGTTTTTAATCATAATTTAATGTTTTTAATACTAACAATATAGACATCAATCCTAACAATATATCAACTTAAAACAGTATATGAAACATCTATAGTCAATTTTAAAAAATTTAGAAGATGCATTAAGTGATTGCAATCTTAGGTTAAAAGCCAAGAGGGTTTTTCAAGAGTTCTAAAGAATTTTTAAGGATAAAAAATGAAAGTGACTTAAATTGATAGTCATAGCTCCATATTTATCAATCATTATAATAGTTGAAATGATAAATTTGTGGACGGTTGATAATATTTGGAAATGACTAACCAAGCAACCTTTCGATAATTATAATAATAATTATTATTATTTGTTTCTTTTGGTCTGTTTACATAACAACCACTTCTTTAACTACCATCAAAATTATGCATATAAGAAAACTTAGACTTTGACATATGCAATATAATACTCTAATTTAACCACAATTCCATGTATAATAAATGAGAATGTGAGGAAAAAAAAAAAAAGGAGACAATAATAGAATTAGTAGGATAAGCCAAGTAGTGAGAAGTATAAGTTGTTGCATGACTCTTGAAATTTAAACTTTGTTAGCATTGTATACAAAAAGTTTTAAAAAAGTGAGAAAAATAATATAATATTCTGTTTTAAATTAATAAATTACTCCATAAATATATTTTAAGATGATTTTAATTACAACTTATAGATCGGTAGTATACTTAATCTCATAAAAATATATTAATAAGTTAACATATGTATTGTATTATATATATATATATATATATATATATATATATATATATATATATATATTTTGTCACATTTCTATTCTCAATTTTACTCTTTAATAAACAATGTTTTTTAAATTAAAATAATTTTTTTATTAACTTTATCTTTCAAGTAACCATTTTGTTAAATTTAACTTTTTATTCAAGTTAATGTTTTAAATTAAAATAAGTACTTTTAATTAAAAAATTATCTAATAAATAACCAAAAAATATTTCTAATAAAATTTAAAAGGTTATTTAAATTTATTTTTAAAATTAAAAAAAGTGAACACACGAGTACGTGTTTTCACTCATATTATATCAACATAATTTCTTTTTTGCGTTCACAATTTTTTAATTTTACCCTTTAGTAATTGTATTCTTAAATTTAAATAATTATTATCATATAAAAATATATTTATTAATTTTATCTTTTTGATAACTAATTTTTTAAATTTAAATATTTACTTATAATAAAAAGTTATTTATATAATAAAAACAATTATGTAATTTTTTTATTTTTATAATTATTTTATTTAAATTAAAGTATTTTGTAAACACACTTTAACACTTACCATTTTTTTTCTCGTTTAAACTTTTTCTTCTAATTTTAACTACTTTATAGAGAACATTTTTAGATATATGGTACATCTAGTATCTAAATGGAATTAATCTCACATTCAATGGGTATATTTGTATTTGAGATACCTTTTCAATAGAAAATTGTCCCTTTCTTTCACAGTATTTGACTTTAATTTTTTTCCATTGAATATTGATAAAAAAAAAAGTCCTATTTGTTTTATTTTTCTTTCTAGCAATCAATTTGACCTTTTATAAGGTAAGAAATATCATGACATGAAAAATCAAACATAGTGTAATACTTTGAATAATGGTTAAGTAATGATGCAAGTCATATTTTTTTCAAGGACACGCAATTGTCTTGTTTAATTTAATGTAGCAAAGTTTAGTGAGCGAAAAAGATAGAGATTAATTTAACAAATGATAGTGTAATACTGTTAAAAAAAATTATATTTCCTAATAATTTTGTTTTGAAATTTTTTCGTAGAAAATACTTATAAATTTTGTTGTGAAAAGAAATTGTAAAATATTGTTACCAATTTTCTTGCAAAATATTTTGTATAAAATACTTTTCGCAACAAATTTTGTAAGAAATATTTACAAATTTTATAATTTTGTAAAAAATATTACCTACGAAAAAATTACCTGTCAATTAAAATTAAAAAAAAAAAAGCAGAAAAAAGTATTTTTTTGTAAATTTTTTAACAAATTTACAAAAAAAAAAAAAGCTCATCTAATACAAAAAATTTATAGTACTGTAATAGACTTAAATCATAACAAACATAAAAGTTGAAAGTGTTAATTAAAACCATTAGCGATCCTATTGTTGAATAAGGTGAAAGCTTCAATAAACAGAAATTAAAGTACAATTGAACTTTTAAATTTTAGAACGAAGATAAAACTTTTCGTAAAAAAAAAACAAAAAGAAAAAGTGTTGACATTAACACATTGGACAAAACAATATTACTATTTGTTTTGCTTTTCCTTTAAGAGAAAAAATAAAATAAACATATACCTGTTGACATTCTTTTTATTTTTCTAAAAACAAGTACGACTTTTAAATAAAATTAGCATTCAACACTGGAATATCCAACGTATATGCAAATACTTCAAATTATTTATTCATCATATGTATATAAATATTAGGTTTGAAAAGGATTATAATATATATTATATAAAATGACGTTGACTTTATTAGGGCATTTTACAAGGATAGTGGGGGAGGAAATTGACCTGTACCAGATAGAGAGCAACATGTTAATATAAAATCGAAGCAAAGTGTTTTCAATAAGTACAAATATTTTAAAATTTCTAATTATAATTTTAAGGTTTAAGGTTTAATATGAAAGAAATATCTTTATTTACGTTCAGATTTTACATATGAAAATGTGGATAGTTACTAATTTGTTATTATATACGAAAAAAGTTCGTATGTAATGACATTTTATATATGGGTACAAATTCGTATACAAAATTCATATGTAAATTAAAATTATTTATGAATTTTAATCTGTATGTAATTGTCTGTAGATAATTTTTACTTTTTTTTAGTGAAAAGTTGCAGGGAACCAAATTATGAAATAATTTATACATTTTTATATCTAATAGCCCACTATTCTCCTTGTTGTTTTTCTTTTTTGTTCTTCTTTTCTATTAAAATTGAACTCGTATATTGTATCTCTTCGGTAAATATTATTAAAAGACATATTAGAACCTAAATTGTCAAATTGTATATTCCACTTTTATTTTGCTAAAAAAATTATATTAAAGAGAAAAATATCCTTCACAACCACTCTCGTGATCCTTTAGACAATCCCATATATAATACTGAATATGTTACTATAAAAAGAAGTATTATGGGTTAAGTAAAGAAAAATAAACACGTTGGAAATATTTCTCTCTCAACACTTTTAATAATAAATAAATAATTCTGTTTATACAAACAAAAATTATTTTATACATAAATTAAAAATAATAGTTTAGAAAAAGTATATATATTTTTTTGTTATAAATTAATCGAGGTATACTTAAATTAATTTAATTTTATAAAAAAGACTAATTTTTTAAGTATTTATAACATAAAGTCTATTTCTTCCTCACGTGTGGTCAAAATTCAGAAACTCATTCTGAAGGTCAAATCAAAAGGCTAAAATTACTTTCAATTATTCTAGACATCTTTTTCAAATATAACACTTATTTAGTGTCAATAGTCAATATTCCCATCTGAATACTGTATTTAACAAAACACTCTCACATTAAATAAATAAATAAATAACATCCTTCAATATGTTTTTATATTGAGTGTTTTCAAAGAATGGCGTCTACATTTAATATTTACGCTAATTCTAACAAAGAATTAGCCCAACTGAATTTCTTATCTAAGGGCTAACATGGATGCTTTTAAATTTCATTAATGAATAAAAAAAATACGAATATATATTAAATATATTTGATGTTATAATCTGTATATTATTTGACAGAACCATAGACACAAGTCACTATTAAAAAAAAATTCAATTCATACTTTTTGTTAATTTTGTTTTGAAAATTTTTTCGTAAAAAATATTTATAAATTTTGTTGTAAAAAAAATTACAAGAAATTACTACCAATTTTCTTGCAAAATATTATGTATAAAACACTTTTCACAATAAATTTTGTAGAAAATATTTACAAATTTTATAATTTTATAAAAAATATTACCCACGAAAGAATATACCTGCCAATTAAAATTCTTAGACAAAATGATAGAAAAAAATCTTTTCTTACAAATTTTTTAACAAATTTATAATAAAAATTTTATATAATATGAGAATTTTTAAAAGTGAATATATATAAAATAAATTAAAAAAATATGGAAATGAAAAAAATTTAAACAATGAATGTATTTTAGTTTTACATGATAAATTATGGATTTTTTTTGTACATTACGTGAGATTTATTTATTACTACTTAAAGAAATTGAATAAATACTTTTCCAGAACAATAAATATAATCTTTTAATGAACATGGATCTGGATAGTTCTCTGAACAAAAAATCCAATTTAAACGTATGAAAAGATGAACTTAAGCTTAATTTATTTTTAAGTTTAATTTATTTTTATAAAACTAGTTTATAAAATAAAGATTCTCTGAATCTATCCAGAATCTCCAACGAGATGTAAGAGAACAATAAGTTGATTTCTACGTCTTTTGTTGTAAGGAAGACCCGAAAAACTATTTTTCACGAATTGAATGGAAACTTTTTCATGGTTTTCATTCCACAGCAACTTTTCTTGAACTTATATCTTATCTTATATCTTATGCATTGACTTTTTATTCCATAAGTAAAAGGAACATTTACTAAAAAAATAAAAAAGTTATTCAGATTATACTCTCAAAAAAAGAGTACATGAGAAATTCTAACACTCAAAATCAACATTATAGATGCAGAGTTAGGTTTAATAGAAGATAGAATTCGATATTTTCTTTTCCAGATTGTGTAGTAAAAGATTAATTTTATGCATGAAAAATTCCAAAAAAAAAAAAGAGACAGTAAATACAAATATAAAAGGTTAACATGTAATAACTTTATCTAAGGATTAGTGCAAAATCCTTAAAAAAATACATAAATTTATAATTAAGGAAGCTGAAAGATCACATGCACACAAACGAGGATGACCACAATGTTCCAGAAATGTATGTTTCAGACTTTCAAATTAAGTGGGCGCATATGGGACAACATGGTCAGCGTAAGTGTGTTAAAATATTTATTTACAAAATATTTTATTAAAAATACGTGAAGATTAGTTATACAGAAGTGTATTTTTATGCTAGATTTTTTAATGATTGATTCATTTACTAAAAGAGGAATATATTATATAAAAACAATTTGGTAAGCAACATGTGTAAAAAATATTTAGGTCTATCTTCTTTACATTATATAATAAACATGGTAAACTACATTGCCAACTTCAAATTCTTCCAAAACTGAAAATTTGTTTCTTGACATAACAAATTATGAACCTATAATAATATATACAGCAACACATTAATGAAAAAAAAAAAGATATGATGAATCAAATTTAGCCAAACAAAAATATAAAGACACGGATTATTTATATTCCTTGATGTGTAAAATAAAAGAAAGAAAGTAGTAGTAGTTTAAAACAAATTGAGAGTTTTTTTTTTTGTGTTTGTTTTTTATGTGGCATGGATGAGTTCTTATTTTTCTATAAGGCTTTTTCTTTCTACAACCTCAGAGTTTCTAAATGCAGCTCCATAATTTTTCAATATGTTTTATAAAAGTAACTTTTGAATCACCTATTCTAGAAATCTTTTGGAATAAGTTTTCTGAAATTTTCAGAAATTTTTTCTTGAATATAATTTTCAGAACAAAATTCCCGGAACAAACTTGTATGAAATGCATTTAAGAATAAATTTTCTAAAATTTGTGTAATACTTTCTAGAAATTAGTTTTTTGAGACGAGAAACAGAAAATGTATTTCGGAATGAACCTTTTAAAACGATTTTTTTTTTGTTTTTTTTTTCCGAAACAAGCTCTCTTTTCTTCTTAGAAGCGATGATAATGTGCAGTGAGAAAAGATATTTTAATCTTCTTTCGTTAGTGAGACGTGCAATTAGTAATAATGGGGTGGTGGAAGAAAATGTTCTCTATAACTTTGGGCTAAAACTTGTGGAAAGCCCACTAGAGAGAACTTGGGCAACTCTCTAGTGAGCCCACTTCCTTCTCTTTGCGCCACAACGTGAAGGACAGCTAACACAGGACAGAATGAACTGAGTAACACCAACGCTGTTTTCTTTCTCTCTTTCGTTCATTCGAATTTGTTCTGTTCCTTGCAATTGAATTTGAGAAGCATCATCCATTTTTTCTTTCTGGGCACCTCCGAATACCCCTGCATCGCCCTGAAAGTGGTTCAGTTGGAACAACAAAAACGATGTCGGCTCGATTGATGAAGAAGGTTCTGAACGAGCAACACCACCTTCAGCAACACGTGAGCGAAGAAGAGGAAGAAGAAGAGAACGATTCTGAGCCCATCACTCGTTCCTCCATCAACCCTTTTGACCTCCTTAACGACCAAGATTCTGAACCCGAAAACCAGGTTTTTAAAAAACCTCACCTTTTTCATTTCGATTCAAACTTTGATTTTGTGAAGCATTACCCTGTTTACCCTTTTGAGTTTTTCATGTCGTTCCTATCTTTTTGTTGCTATCATGCACCACGAAATTGGATTAGCTGGGTTTTGTAAATCTACCTTTGTATTTGCGAATAGGTCAGAAACAAACAACTATGGAATCTGAACTTAGGTTGAAGATATAATTATCGTCATTCTTTTTTGTTAATTAAATGTCTCAACATTTAGTATAATAGAATGGTGTAGGCCCCAAGTTGATTAAATGCCTCACTAGTTGGATGTGAGGAGCTTCTACATGGGAGGAGTCCAATTCATTTTACGCTTTCCTATTTTCTTCTCTTATAAGTGATTATAGAAACTTAGAATCGCATGAAATATTGCTTTTTTTACAAGAAAAATATAGTATTAATTTTTTACAAGAAGAATTAATTGGATGCTGAACCTCAAATTTATTCTTGGATTCTTTTTTGTTCAAACGAAGGTAAAGATTAAGGAGTATGCTTCTTAGTTGTTACATGATGTTGCTGTTTTGGCTGCAGGGAAATGAGTTGGCATCCTCCCATGAAACAATGGCGAGTTATGATGAGAAAGAGGAGTCATCATCTTCATTGAAACCTACTGCTGAGGTTTCCACATCAAATCCAAAATCGAAGAAAAAGAAAAAGAAGAAAACCAAGGATAATGCTGCTGCAGCAAATAAAACGGCAGATGATAAAGAATTGGACTTGATTCTAGAAGATTTATCTCTGAATGTCAACTCATCGGCTGAGCAACCTGTTTCTGCCAAAGACAAAATTAAATCTGTTAAACAGCAAGCAACCTCCGTATTGAAAGTGGATCCTAAGTATTTGAATGCTGAAAATGAGCTGAGAAGAATATTCGGATCCAAGGTTATGAAATCATTTGAGAGCAGTAATCAAGCGAGCAGTTCTAGGCAGATGCGAGGGGTGAGGGGGCGTGTACATTATAATCTTAGAAAGAGCGTTCTTGTCACTCCATCAGACAATTGGCTCCGCTGTGATGACTCTTTGTCCATGGAGTTTTTGGAGATGAAAAATGGATATAACTACTTCAGGTAAGGAACTAAGGATCATTCTTGTTCATTCAATTGATAAAATTTTCTGCTTCGTTTTGTATATAATAAACATACAACGAACTCTGGAGTCTGGACAAATACAAGTTTCCAATTAAGAATAACCTTGAGTGGAATAAAAGTTCCTAATGGGTGAGTTATGAAAAATAGTAATAGAGAGGAGGGGAAATTTATCAATAGCATAGGAACTTACGTACTTTTGCCTGGTTATTGATTTCTTTCATTACCTACAGTCTCTCTCTTCCTCTTCATATTGTTGATGGTTTTTCTTTTCATAAGGAGGGCATGCATGATTGAGTCCTCTACTGTGGGCTTTTGTTATTATTCATTTTCATTGTAAATGACCTCTGGGTTGACTTAGTGGATTATTTGTGAAGTTAAGAGTTTAATATGCCTTTTGTACTTGGCATTTAATTTCGTATTTTTTACGATGTAGATATGTACACTCGCCATCTTACTCCCAATCTCAGAGAGCATTTGAAGCTGCCAAAGCAATTAATGACATAAATGGCATAGCAAGCATATTACAGCACCGTCCTTATCATATCGATTCCCTTCTAACAATGGCAGAATATTTTGCAGTGCTGGGTGAACAGCCTATGTCTGCAGATGCTATTGCCAGGTGTCTGTATGCCCTTGAATGTGCATGGCATCCCATGTTCAATCCACTGCAGGGAAGTTGCCAGTTGAAGTTCAAGCATGATACAAACAAACCTATATTCACAGCTCTTTTCACTCACATGAAAAATTTGGACAGGCGTGGCTGTCATAGATCTGCCTTAGAGGTCTGCAAATTGTTGCTTTCCCTGGATTCTGATGATCCCATGGGGGCTATTTTCTGCATCGACTACTTTGCTTTAAGGGCTGAGGAGTATGCATGGCTGGAGAAGTTTTCTGAAGAATATAAAAGTGATAACTCCATTTGGTTGTTTCCGAACTTCTCTTATTCCCTTGCCATTTGTCGGTTTTACCTTGAGCGTGAGGCCTGCAAAGATGACAATATGAATGATGAAAAGTCTTCTTCATCTGATCTTATGAAACAAGCATTGATGCTTCATCCTTCAGTCATAAAGAAGCTAGTCGCAAAAGTACCATTGAAAGATCGCACATGGACAGATATTCTCAAGCATGCCTTTTTCCGGTCAGATCAAACAGGAATTCCATCTGTAGATCACTTGATTAATATATATGTTGAGAGAAATTATCTTATATGGAGGCTTCCTGATCTGCAAAAACTTCTTAGTGGTGCCGCAAAAACAGTGATTGAAACACTAGAAAGTAATAAAAGTGAAGTTAAGGATTGGGCTTGTGTCAGAAAAGAAGCATTTTCGTCTGAGAAAAATGAGTAAGAAATTATGTTTACTTTTTTGTTGTTTTAGCTTGATTTTGCATGTTCACTTTGTTGTCATATCTGTTTGAAGTAAATTTTTATCTTGACCTGAAAAAGCCTCAAATATTTGAGGGCCCACTTAGTGTTGTTTCTAATTTTTAGTTTAAAATTTTTTCAAAAACTAAAACTGCTTCTATTCCGCTCTCCCTTGCTCCCCTCCCAAAAATAAACTCCACTTTGAAAGTTTCTCACCATGTTAAGATTAATGTAAGGTTGTGTGGTATTGTCTTCAAGACTTAAAAAACTTATTTCAACTTAGAATGAGCATTTGTTAGTTGAGCAATTGAAATTATGATTGAGAACTCTGCAATGAGCTGATAACTTGAAACTGAAAGTTGTTGCATGAAGTATTCAACACAGAGTAAAAAAGTTATGCATACTCATGTCATGTAGTTATGAAGGAGGGATAATCAAGGAGTAAGGAAGTAGCAATATGAATCTTATTCATTTTGAAGCAATTCATTGGCTTGTTTGTAATATGGCAGCACTCTTCTACCATCTATGTGGTCATCTGATGGTCATCTTGATGTGGCAACACTCTTTTAACATATATGTATAATATGTGGTCATAATCATGGTTGGTTTATTATATTAGGTATGGACATTTGCTGGTATCTGATTTCTCTGATTCACTTTCATCAATTCCTCGAGAAAATCTTCAACAATTCATGGGTGTTCCAAGGATGATGGAGGATGGTATGCAGGATGAAAACCAATTTGCTAATCTGCCTGGTAATGGCCATGCTCCTCGTGGTGTTGCAAATAGGAATGCATTAGCCGTCTTGTTTGAGTCAATGCTACCGTGGGTTACTTACGAAGACAGAGAGGATGGTGAACCTGATGATAACCAGCATGATGACCACATGCAAGACCATCAATGATTCTGGAGAGGCAACCGACATTCCTTCTGCCCTAATGTCATGTTTGGTTGGTTCCTTCTGCCGTAATGTCATGTTTGGTTCGAGTGTTGAACTAAATGGAGGCAACTGACATCCCTTCTCTGCTCTAATGGCATGTTTGGTTGGAGTGTTAAATGATGAGATGACTTTCTTGTACAGAGAGACGCTGAGGGAGCTTGCGACGCTGAGGGAGCTTGATGTCTTTTCATTGTCAACCATGTGGAATTCTATATGCATAAAAATAACATATAATTTTGTGGTGTCGAATGTTAGGATATCGATATAAAATGTTATACCATTTTCATATGATTTACTTTCAAAATTTTGTCACTGCTTGATAATGTAATGATCACACATGAGATTAAAAACATGATATGGACAACTTGAGGTCAAATCTTTATTACAACGTTGTAGTTGGAAAGTAGTTTTGAAAGGGTTAGTTTTTTGCGCTCCCAATTCTTCTCGTTCGAAGGGAAATAGATTTGTTTTGAGAGTATTTGGATGTGGAAATTGAATGTATGATCTAGATTTTCTGCAACATAACAATGTATCTAATATTGAGTAAAAGTCACAATTATTTGAATTTGGAATGAATTACATCCTAATGTAATAAAGTATACACATCATAGATCCGATAATGATACAGAATAACTCCTCCATACATAATATTGTGGAAACAATGATGATACAAAGATTATACACTATCATTGACACGATTTCATGATTTTTTAAAGTTGGTTTACCTTACTTTGGGTGAAACTATATGCCAGAAGCAGAGTACAATTTGTAACTGCAATGCCACAAATAATGGTAGAAGAATAAGCTAACAAGAAATTAAGACCTTACAATGTGCTTGATTATAAAAAGTAGAATACAATATTGTAGACCCTATGATGCCTATAATTATTTCTCAATGCAAACTTTTTACAGACTAAATAGAGAAAAGCCATTTAACACGCCGGCCTAGGCATGCCGAGGAGGAATAAGAAATGCTTTCCTGACCCTAAGGTAGGTGGAACATACTTTGTTATAAGTTCCTCCAGCTCAAGCATGCAGAGCTGCGTCACATTCTTTTCCTTTTCCCTTCTTTCTTAGCAGATTGAGTGGATCAGTGTCAGGTTAGCCTTCAAACACAATATAAGAGAAGTGGGGGACCGAGTATGGGATTGAATTAGTATGATAAAGTTATCATGTGAGTGAATTTTAACATATCATTAAGGTCACAACTATATGCAGCTAACATCATTACAACACTCCAAAGCATTATTGTCAATATCACTTAATTTATGGATTTTTGGATTCTCTTATTGTCTGTCTTGTAAGTTGTGACCATCTGTCCACGCTCATCTACTTTTCTGCTTTCTTCCCCAACTTGTCATCATGCTCAACCTTCTTACCATGAAGTTTTTCACCTTAGTTTTTTCACTTTTTGGTGCTGGTTTGAGTTTAAAATGAATGAGATTACTACAAATGAAAAACAATACTCAACTTGCATGGTTTAACTTTTCTTCATCATGTTTGTTACTTAAGAAAACAAGAAGTACATAATATTGTTTGACATATTCAGCATTGTTTTCACTTACCATATAAGTAAATGCACCCTACACAATCAAGAAAATGCGTCGCTGTCACAGTGCTTCAACTAGAGCAAACACGAGTTAGTTTACACTAAATTTAAGCTTGTCTTGCTAACAGAAATAAATAGACACATCAAACGTGAATACCTATTGGATTTTACTCCTCGAGGTACTGAAGACATCACTATCACTAGTTAAGAATAAAAAACATATACATGTATAATATAATATATTATCAAAGCGTTTAATCAAACAAACATGTAATTGAACCACCCTAGTAAATAGGGCTCATGGAATCGGCTAATCATTGTGTGGGAATAATGGATCATATATAAGTAGGCGAACATGACTTTGTGCGGGAGCCACAAGCAGAAAGCAAGTTGTGCTACTGTTTTGGTATTGAGATGGCATTAAGAATAAGTAAGAATTAGTTTTCATATGTTACATTGTGTTGCACACAAACTTAGGATGGAAAAAAATAAAGTTATTAATCAAAATGAGAAATAAAAAAAATAGCATATTGTATTGTAATATTATATGACACGTACATTAAATATCTCTTCCAAACGACCTTCTCACGAACTTATCTGCAAACCAATAATTCGACTCTTTGTTTAAGAAGTTCAATATAATTTTACTACAACAAGCATAATGTATGTTATTTAATATAAATTAGTGAGATTTACAGAAGTATTTGTCCTAATTCCTCTATAAAAGAGGAAGCTATAAACACATACATTCAATACAACATAGGATCAAATCAAATTGATTCAGAGGGCCAGACAACAATATGTCAAGTTGCCGCAATTTGAAGAACGCTGTGATAGCATTTTTGGTTCCACTTCCCTCCATCTTTTTCTACCTCTCATTCCTCAACCACTACGACCCACCAAATTCTTCGTCACCTTGGTCAAGTTTGTGGTCATGGTGCTATTACCACCCTCTTCTATTAGCCAACACTCTCTTCTTCCTCAACGTCAATGTTCTGTTCTGGGTCATAGGCCTAATCCAGTCCAGCCACTGGGTACACTCAAAGCCCCCAATTGTTTTTCTTCTTCATTCACCCACTTCCACATTTCCTTCCAAATTGACGTCTTTTGATGTTGATGGTGCAGATGATTGACCCCTATTGGACTGTGATACCAGTGATGCTTGTTCACTACTATGCCACTCACCCTTTGGCTAATTATGATTTGTGGAGGTCGAAGATCGTGGTTTTATTGACTTGGGTGTGGAGCGTGAGGCTCACTCATAACTATTTCAGGAGAGAAGGGTGGCAATGGGGTGCCAGGGAAGACTGGCGTTTCACTGAGATGAGTGAACAGTACGGAAAGCAATGGTGGTGGATTTCATTCTTTGCAGTCTATGTTTCTCAACAGGTAAACTTTTTTCATTGGTCTCCTTTTAGTCATTGGTCTCGAAATGAAGTTTAGATGAAGGAACAGATTCATGGACACTCACATGCTAGGGTACACCAAGTGAGAAAACTGTACGGTATGGATGATATTATGTGACAAGCAGAAAAAGATAGAGAAAAATACGAGTGACAATGTGGTGTTTTCACTATTAAGGTGTCTACGGAAAACTTAAATGAACCTAATGAGATTTCTTGAACTTTATGTAAATGGGACGATCTCAATCCTGATCTGACTTGACATTTTGGAGCTGACAGTAGGAACCTGAACCAATTTTGATGTTGCCTTGTAATTCGAGACGATTTATTGCATTGTGCAATAAGGGAAGATGATAGAGTTCATTCATTATATAAGCATTGTGTTAGGTTTCCATTGGGGTTTCATCGGAGAGATACAAATACCAATGAGACTTAAGCTTAATCACATAAAACATTGATAACACTCTCAATCCAAAATCTTAAGACAATGAGTTTATGGATCTTTATCCTTATATAGTGTTCTACTTCCTCATTTCTAACCAATGTAGGACTTAGACTCACACTTGAATTCTTAATACATTGCTCTCTAAAGTATATAATAGAAATTTGTTGACTGCCAGTGGATGTAAGGTACATGACCACGTTAATTCTGTATTTTTTCTTGTACGGTTTCATTGTTGAATGATGTATATTCTGTAATAGAACAACTTGAACCTGTTTGTTACGTGTTTGGTTTGTTTGTTTTTTTGAATGAATTGAGTGTTTTTTTCATTTTGGTATGTGATTCTTGTCTATGCAGATGTTTTTGATTGCATTGTCCCTTCCCTTGTATGCGGTCCATACTGTCAATCAGCCATTGAGCATGTGGGACTTGGCGGCTACAGCTGTCTGTTTATGTGGCATTGTGATAGCATACTTTTCTGATACACAGCTCTATGAGTTTATGAATCGAAACAACAAGCTGAAGGAGGTTGGTAAACCTGTGGTTCCTGTTCTTGACAGTGGCTTGTGGTATTACTGCCGGCATCCGAATTACTTTGGTGAGCAGCTGTGGTGGTGGGGGCTGGCTGTGTTTTCATGGAATCTGGGACTTGGGTGGACATTTATTGGAGCTTTGGTTAATACTATGTGTTTGGCTTATGTGACTAAGCTTGTGGAGGACCGAATGTTGAAAAAGGAAAGTAGAGCAAAAGCATTTAGGCTATATCAAAAGACAACTTCTGTGTGGATACCTTGGTTCAAGTCCTCTCCTTCAGGAGTTAGAAATAAGAATGCTTGATCTTTTCTTGGTGCAGTGATTATGGTTGGTTTATCATTTTGGTATCTTATAAATCTTGCATCGTTCTTATTTATTTAATGAAATCAGAATTTGTACGTGTTTTATATATGTATTTTGATGTAGTGTTGTATAAAATCTTAATGCATCCGCTACATTTGGAGTTGTACTTCCTGAATCTGGCTTTTCAGCTTCAAAATGTCTGATGGTGTATTTGGCTGTGCAATATACATTCACTAGCCCTTTTATCTAGGCTTCTTTCTGTTCACGGGAAAGCCTGGAGCCCTAAAGAAATATTTTACTGTTATTGGTTGGACGACAATTGAACCATAACTGGTGTTTTTGACCAGTTCGATCACTTGTGTTGTCTAATTTTGAAAATATTGCTATTTCAGATCATGATTTCATATTATAAAATGTGCCATCAATTTAGATGCTCTGTCATGGTTGCAAATTGATACCTAATGAATGTCTATTTCCCCAACCTTCAAACATTGCCATGAATCGTGAGTGCCCCCAAAAATACAGAAGTCAAAGAAGTAGAATATACCATGTAGGGTGGGAAAGAGCTATATCCATCTAAATTTTCTTGCATGGAGAGCTTTGACGTGTGTGTTAGCCATTTACTTTAGACCTTTGAACAGAATGCATATGCCAAAGGTTTTGGTTTGAGATTCTGAACCATGTAAAGAAAAATGTTTGCTCAGGTTAGTGCCTATTAGCATATTCCATAATGTAGAGGACATATAATATTTTCAGTGAAACAAGAGTCACCAAAATTACATTTTGACTCAAGAATGTAGTGAGTTCAGGGATGTTTTGCAGGTATAGAGCAAGTGCTATTGTCCAAAAAAACAAATAAGCCCAACTACTAAGGGTGTTTGTGTTAGTGTGTATAAATATAATTAATTATGTCTTTAATAGATTATTCTATACATGTAACACCTAGCTGTTAGGGATCCTCAATTACTCCATGTAAATAGGAAATCTCCTATAATCCCTCCCCCTTTATTGAATATTAATGTAAAGAT
>Ga0099822_1000730_pt1 | contig 33722 bp, 21 predicted proteins | sample CowpeawhiteBW_FD_76839 | JGI IMG/M metagenome (GOLD analysis project Ga0099822, IMG submission 76839) | Root nodule microbial communities of legume samples collected from California USA - Cow pea white BW | ecosystem: Host-associated > Plants > Roots > Nodule | place: USA: California | collected... | reverse complement strand
GGTTTTCTATGGTTTATGTGCTTTCCATTTCCTTTTTGTTTTGAATCAATCCATCATCTTCTTCTCTTGAGCTTTTTGAAAGGAACCTTCACATCTAGATAGCTTGCTATCTTAATGTCCAGTAGGGATTTCAAAAAGCTTTCTTAATCAACTTCACCATATTCATAACTCTAAAAGAAAACAACATAATCCTTCATCAAGTGGTTGAGAGTACTTTGATTGTGTGAAATGACTTGGGTTCGAGTCCTATGTATGCCATTTATGTGTTATTTGATTTATTATTAATTCTAATAATATGCATGATTATGCTGAGTGATAACATAAATATAGAATTATAAGAATTATCACGAAACATGATTGGTTGAATTAGTTGTGTGTTGACCTTGTGATTCCATGGTTGTGTGTTCAAACCTTACTGAGAACGAAATTGATTTCTTTATTTTTGCTAATATCATTGTGACTTGAATGTGAAAGGGTGGGAAAACCCTAGAGGCAATGGGCAGCCAAGGGAGTTGGGGAAAACATCCCATAATGGTCTATGAAAGGTAATTATAGACATTAAAAAGGCCATTTTTCGTTTTTTTTTGCCATTTACTACAATTAGGAACCATATAAAAGGGGAAACTTAGGCAATTAGGAGGGTTTTTGAAGTCTGAAACGTAGAGTGAAAAGGGAGCACGAATTTGGAGTGAAAAGAGAGTCAAAGAGAATCAGGAGAGCTGAATTTTTGGAAGAGCAAAGGATGGTTCTTGGGGTATTACAAAGCTAAGGTTAGAAAACCCAGTTGGAGCAAGGAATTCTAGGTTAGGGGAGCTCTTTTTGTATCTATATGCATGTTTGTAATATTTTTGTGTATTCTGTATTATGCAATGAACAATTGTACCTTTGTCATAAAATTTTCCTGCACTATGTGTTTGGATTGAGCCTTGATTGTGTGAGATGTTATTTGAGTAAACACCTAAGTTTGTGTATGAATATGATAAGGTTTTCTGCAATGCATGAATTGGTATGGCTTAATCTCACGTTTTGGGGGTTTATTTGGGTTGCATAACCTGTTCTTGTGAATGGCTTGTCAAAATAGATTATTGGTAATGTTGGAATGAAGAATTTGGAAACTGGAATTGGTGTCTGTGTGCATGAAAAAAGGAGAATGTCTGTTGTTCTCACTCAGGTGAGCAAGGCACGCCTAAGCGAAAATAGCAGAAACTCAAAACCTGGTGTTGCTCGAGCATCTCGCTCAGGCGAGGGCATCTCGCCTAAGCAAGAAATCGTGAAGTGTTCAGGTTGTGCTCGAGGGTCTCGCTCAGGCGAGTAGCCCATGGATTGGGCGACATAGCACCTCGCATGGGCGAGAGGTACTCGCCTAAGCGAGAAATCATGATCTGAAGAGTGTGTTCCTGGTGACTCGCCGCCTAGGCGAGAGATGTTTGTGTTAGGCGAAGGGAGATCTCGTCCAAGCGAGATGAGCTCGCCTAAGCGAGGCTTTGTATTCAAGCCATGGTGGCACGCTCACTCAAGCGAGAAAGCTTAACCTAAGCGAGACAGGCTTGGTCGTTTAAGCTAAGGCTTCTAGCTCAAGTGAGTTTAGTGCAATTTGTGTGCGTTGTTTGTGCGCATTGATTCAAATATGGATCAGGGGATGCTATGCCATGAGTGGGTAGGTTCATGGATGGTGGTTAACATGTGATGGTATGAACGGGGAGGTTCATACTCAATTACTCTCATGTGGGGATACGAGCGAGGTATGTTTGTATGTTCCGTGCTCACATTTGAAAGATGTTGCGCGCGGAGAGGTACGTAGCTGGTGGATCACATGTGTTGGACTATGGGCGGGTAGGTCCGTAGAGTAGGACTACGAGCGAGAAGGTTCGTAGAGGCAGAACCACGAGCGGGCAGGTTCGTGTGAGCATCATAAATCCTAAGTCCATGACTAACTTGGTTATTTGAATTGAGGGCTGAAAAGCCTGAAGGATATTAAGGACTTGGCCAAGGTCTAATTTTAATAATATAATTGGCTATAATTATATTGTTTATTTGATGTGGTTTCTTTTATTACTGAGCTCACCCTTTTTGTTTGTGTTTGGCGATGATCGTGTAATTCTTTACACAGGAGCAATTGATGATGCAGGTGATGCTGCTAATGCCTGAGACGGAGAGAGGGGCTATCTTGGGTTGAAGCTAGGAATTTATTATGTCGTTGCTATTTTATTTGGATTTTGGAAAATTGTAAAGATATTAATTACTTTTATTGAGTAGTTTTGACGCGTTCAATGATACTTTAAATTTTCCGCATTGGAAATAGTAAAAGATTTGACATTTGGTATTTTTTCTTATTTTCTTGATTTTAAATAAGTAATATTTGGTAGAGATGTTATAGTTAACGCCACGTGTCAATTTTTGGTTTTTTTGAATGTTTAATTTTTTTTAAAAAAAGTTTTAAGTTTTTTTTAATTTTTTACACGTGTCACTTCACAATTGTGTCACGTGTCAAAATGACTGAATTTGGTCCCTATATTTGTTTTTAGTTTCAATATATAATATTGAGACTAAATTGAAACTAAAAACAAATATAGGGTCCAAATTAAGTCATTTTGACATGTGGCACAATTGTGAAGTGGCACGTGTAAAAAATAAAAAAAAATTCAAAAAAAAATCAAAAAAACCATAAATTGACATGTGGCATTGACTTTAACACAGTCTGGTCAAAATTAACGGCAAAGACCAAATTGAATCATTTTCAAGAAAATGAGGACCAAATTGAAACAACGAAAAACTTGAGGACCAAATTGATATTATTTGACAAATAGAAGGATCAAAAGAGTAATTTAACCAAATATTTAAGTCTCCATGGTGTCTTAATCTCAAATTTTGTGCCAAGGCATTGAGTTAACTCTTGTTGCTCCCTTTTATCGTCATTAGTTACATAATATCATTTACATACACTAGTAATATTGTTACTCCCCCTGAAACTAAATGTTTGATAAATAGAGTGTGATCACTTTGACTTTGTTTATAGGCCAAACTTGTCACAACTCTAGTGAATCTTCCAAACCATACTATCAGGGATTGTTTTAGTTCATAGAGCCTTTTTAGCTTGCAAACAATTCCAATAGCAACCTTTTCATCATAATTGAGGGGTAATTGCATGTGTATTTTTTTCTTCAAGATATTTATGAAGAAATGCATTCTTCATATCAAACTGTTGTTGGTCCTAATTATGGTTTGCTACAAATGAAAATATTACTTTGACCGTATACATCTTAGCAACTTGGGCAAATGTTTCCAAGTAGTTTACACCATAGGTTTGAATGAATCCTTTGGCCACTGATCTTGCTTTGTAACGTTCAATGGTCCCATCTACACCCCACTAGTTTCTTTCCAACTAGTAAAATGGTAAGTTTCCAGGTCTTGTTCTTGTTTAACACTTCCATTTTTGTTGTCTCTTAGATAATTCTTCAAATACAAAGGAAGGGTTGGGTGTAGTGTTTAGGTTTGTGAGAAATTTTTTATGGATAAGAGGAACGTTTTTAAAGGAGTTATGGATAGGTCAAGGTTAAGGTTTTGGTCCTCTTGTACTTCTGAAATTTTAGCAACGTAGTCATTAGCATTATTTATAGGATTAAAAAATGTTACCTCGTGTAGTGATGGTGGTAGTGGATCAGATTCTCGGAGATGTACTAAATCCGGAATGATCTTTTTTATCTCCTTCAATATACCTATTTTTTTTTTCAAATTTCCCACTATTAGTCTCAGGTTGAGGTGCCAGACCTATTATTTAATATGGTTTTCTTTCCGGTTCAGGTTCAACGACAACACTTCCAATTTTAGGTGTAGCGGTGCTCCCAACTTTAAGTTCAACAGGTATACCAATACTAATTTAAGGTATAATAGGTCTTACAACACTAGTTATCCCAATTTCAAGTTGAAATGTCATATTTAGAGAAATTAAAGTCTCATATTCCATTCCTACATGCTCCCCATGAAGATGAAATTCCTTGAAGTAACTATCTTGTTCATTAAATGTGATACCCCTTGACACATAAAGTTTTCTTAATAGAGGATGAAAGCATTGGTTTAATAAGTGCCCATTTTTTCTTTCAATAATCATATTTTGTTGGGGTGTGTTGACACATGAACACTCATGATAATCCCTTCTTTTGGCAAAAAAGAGTTAAGCAAAAAAGTAAAGTAGTTCTTAGCATTGCTAAACCCAATCCTTTTTATGATGACTCCAAATTGGTTTTTAACCATTAAGGCAAACATAATAAATATAGAACTAACTTTAGATTTTTGTTTCAATAACAAAACCCAAGTCACCTTGGTACAATTATCTATTAAGGTTAAAAACCATTTTGCACTAGAGATATTAGAAACATTAGTAGAGGCCCATGTAGTATGAATAAGAGAAAAAGGAAAATGACTCATTTTATTACTAACAAGAAAAAGTACATGCTTATTTTTAGCAAACTCACAAACCTCATATTGTAGACTCCCCACATCTAAGTTCTTAAACAAGGAAGGAAATATTACTTTCACAGCTTGGAACGAAATGTCCCTTCGAAAATGGTGAAGTTGGATTTTTTTCTTTGTTGGCCATGGTAGATTCAAATATAACAGAGTGGCTTTTGATTAGCATATTAGGATCTTCTATGTAGTACAAGCCATTCATTTCTCTAATATGTCCAATCATCCTCTCCAAGTTCTTGTCCTGTAATATATAACCATTGCTATAAAAAAACAACATTACACGAGAGATCTTTTGTAAGTTTTTGTATAAAAATTAGGTTGGTGGACAACTTAAGGATGTGTAGAACATTTTTTAATGTTACGGATGAGTTTATTTAGACCTCTCCTTGTCGTACTGTTCTTATAAGGGTGTTGTTTGCTGTGGAAATATTTTGTTGCTAGGACATGGACAATGTGGAAAAATATTTGGACAAGGGTGTAATATGACCTATGACTCCGAAATCAAATATCTAGGAGTGGTAAATAATGTATCTAAAACATTGAGTCCAAAAGAAAATGGGAATTTACCAAAATATATTAAGGAGCACGTACCTTTGGACTTCTCCAATTTTGAAGTAATTAGCCAAGAAAGGGGGTGGGGGTTGAGTTGGCCTTTTCGAAGACTTTAGTTCCTTTTAAACTTGTAAAAACACTTTTGATTGAATCAAAATGACCAAGAACTCAGTATACAATTATTTATGAAACAAGCATTTTTAATGTGGAACATGCATTTTCAATCGATTAAAAATAGAGTTAATAGGTTTATTTCATTAAACAGAGTCAACCAAACAGATAAATATTTGTCCACATATTAAAACATAGAAACAATCGATTGAAATATTGGGAAATTATATAGAAAAACAAAATTGATGATAAACACATAAATAGTTTTAGCAACTCATCAATATTGATTCTAATCAGTAATACAAACAGAGTTACAACTTCAAATTATATCAAATCACATAAATACCATACAAAGATTACTAAAAGTAGATTTCTTGAAACTTTCTATCAAATAACAATCAAAGAGAGAAAGATCAAATACGTGTATATAGATTTTTATACTGGTTCACTCAAAATGGAACTACATTCAGTTAATCAAGGCAACTTGAGCATGACTTTGCACTATTTCAAAAGATTTACACAATCCACAAAGATTACATTTTTGAAAATACAAAACAACTAAGTCTTTTGAATCCCACAAAAATCTCAACATAGCAACACAAGACTCCCACGTGTAGATTTGTAATCCCACCAGGCAACACCAAAAAACTTAAGAAAGATCAAACCCTTGTGATAGCTATCCCTAGCCAACCAAACCTCTTTCTCCAAGTCTCTACACTGAGGAAAAGTGCTCCAAGAATTCAAAGATCAATACATGAACAATTGCAGATATGTATAGTCCAAAGAGAGAGAATTTTCTAAAAGTTCACACTGATTTTGCGCTAAAAAAGGCCAAACTCTATTTCAACTTTCTTTGAAAAACCAGATTTTATAGTTTATCTGTTAGCATATTCAACAAGTTGATTTATCTGTTCAATTTGTTCATTTCACTTAACTTAAGTGAAATCATTTGTTTGAAAGTTAATTAAGCTGATTGAATATGTTAATAACATAACTATAGCAACTAGCCAATTAATCTGTTAAAATCCCATTTAACAAACTAAAAGACTGCAACTAGACGCAAGACACCTATTATATGTCAAATTGTCTTCACGTTAAGCTCAAATCTTCAAGCTTAAAGATCTTTTTGTCATACCTAGATTTAGCACACACATATCTTCAAGTCTTCATCAATCTTTATCAACTCTTCATATCCCCATCAAGTCACTATGTAATATCTTCATCAAATCTTTATGCACCATTGAATTGATTTAATGAAGCTAAAATCCATTGATTGATGAAGTAACATCCATTTTGCTGAAAAGATTTTCCAAACTTGTGAATTTGAAATATAATTCAAAAAATATACACACAAGATAAGAAACACACACAAATGCACATACTCCCTTTATCACTAGTATGGTTTGTCATGTTAGAATTTGGTTCATTAATTTTCTCCCTCAATATTAAATTACTTTTCACTTTCTAAATTAAATTCCTTAAGTTTTCTCCCTCTTTGGATTCATCAAAGAGAATTAAGGCAATCAAGAATGATAATAATAGCTAAATTTCATTAATAAAAGCACACGTTATAAGGGATCAAAACCAATCAACAGAAAAAAAAATTGATACATTCAACACACTGAATTTGAAAAACAACAAATTGAAAAACTGACTCATAAGACAAGAATGCAACACCAAAGATGCAATGCATGACCCTAAAAGCCACGTGGTGAGGTAGTGTCACATGTCACAATAAGTTCTAAGTGTCATTGTCTTGTATTCAATTTAGTCCTTATATATGTATTTTTGTTTTAATTTGGTCCCATTTTTTTTAAATGGATCTGTGTTGTCCCTCTTTTAATTGGCACTAAATTATTATTGGTATAAATGTTATACTGATATTTGATTTAATAATGAAGTTTTTATTAAATATTTTTGAAATTATTTTTAAATCATTTAAATTATTGGATTCCATTTAAATTAACTATATTTAATCTTATAAAAAGCATGGATTAATAATATATTAGTTTTAAATACTTACTCTTTTTGTAAAAATGAAACTTAAATTTATTTAATAAATACAATAATATGTATACGACAAATAACAAAGTAATGTCAGACTTAAAATAAAATAAAATAAAAACTAAATTGTTAGAATTGCGTGACAGAATGTTTGTGTGTGAACAAAATCCAAGAGGGGTGAATTGGTTTGTTAAAAATTAACACTTTTAAAATTTTTCCCTTTGAATTTCAAAGTTTAATTAATTTTCTTTCCTTTATAATAACAATAGTTAAACAAAGAGAGTAGGGAAAGAGAAAATTGCACAAGGATATTTATATTCAAGTTAAAAGATCCTACGTCCAGTTGTTAATCTCTAAAAAAATGAGATGAACTCTATCATAGATAAGAAAGTTTAGGATTTAGAAAATATCTCTCTTAAAGTCACAATGGATGAAAGACACCTCCCTTAAAATCCTCAAGGAATGAACACCTCCTTTGAATCACACAAAGGATGAACAACTTCACCTAACAACATCAACAACACTCAATCACTTAAGATCCCACTTGATGAAAGTTATCTTCCTACCCATACTAGGTTTCCAAAGCCTTCCATAGATAGTTCTTAAATACTCAGACTTCTTTAACTTTTGTCTTTTTGTAAAATGAACTAGGAATTAACACTTGGCATAGACTTTAATCGATCTTAATGCTATTTGTAATTTTTTTTTCTAAAAAAGAAAACTCAATTGAAAAAAACTAAATTTGGAATTTCATTCAAACACAAAATTAAGTGGGACTGATTTAAAACTTTCCGGCCAAAATTAAAAAAACAATCGAGTAAGTAAGTTTTTTTTTATTAAAAAAGAGGTAACATGATATTTTGCTACTTAAGATGTAAAATTTTATCCAAACCAAATTTTAACGTATTTGACAAAGAAGAAGAAATTTATCATTTTATTATCTTTTTCGTAAATTACGAGTCACAATTTTCATGATGTGATTATTGAATTGTATGTAATAATGGATCAAAGTCGTAATAATGAGGTAAATATTTCAGAAAGTGGTGTTATTTTCAATCCAACTAAAGAATTTTTAAAAACATATCATTCATCCCAAAAGACTAATTTATGACACATTTAGTTAAGATTTTATCTTTTGTATTGCTAACATAATATATTTGAAGTTAATTATATCCACATATAATTTTAACGGAAATAATTTGACTTCGTTGACGTGAAAAAGAATATCTCATCTATATATATAGATATGAATTATAATTTAAATACCTATTTTAGTAATCCACACCCAAATTAAAAATAAAAAAAGAATTTTGTGCATCGTGCAGGTAAAGAAAGCTAATGACTTTTACGAAACTATGATCTAAAACTAATGAAAATTAGGGCGACTTTATGATTTATACATGTTTTGGGTTCGACACGCTAACCAAAAATGTTGTTGGTTTCTTTTTTGTGTACACGTTTGAGACAAAAATGCTTACGGAATCAATCACAAATAAATGCATATGCTTAAGTACTTTTTTGTCAAAAGTAGAATAATTAGAGGATGCGCAAAATTCTCTACTTAGATAGGGTTACAAACTTGTTTATCAACGAAAATCAATCATATCTTGAGTACTTTCAAGATTATCGAACCATCGTTATTTTTTTTTTCTTTTTTATTTCACCGTTTTCACTCACTAACAATAGAATAGTTTTCTTTTTTCTCAATAATTTCGTAAATTGGAAAGGAAAAACAATTTGTTAAAATAAATTATCATAAATCATAGATGTTTTTTATAAATTTGAGCATTTGATTAAAGGGGAAAAAGAAAATAAAAAAAGTGGTTGTAAGTAACAGGATTACGACATCTACGAAAACATCTCAACAGAACACAAGACACACGCTTGTAAAGAATATGAGTAAGAGAGTAGATGAGTTTGGAAGAGATTAAAAAAAAAAAAATAGAAAAAGATAAAATGAAAGTATAAAAATTTGAAGAGGAAGATGATGCGTTGTTTATTAGGATTAGGAGAAAAGCAGAGACAGAGAGAGAAAGGGAAAGAATTCGTTGGAAGGGGTTGAATCCAGTGATATGCGTGATACCTTTCTTCGCGCACCTGCAATGAGTCACAAAAAAAGAAATAATAAAAAAAAGAAAAAAAAGAAAAAAAGAAAATAGAAAACCGAAATAGGTGCATGGCGTGGTTTGGCTCTCCATAAAACAAAAAGGAAAAGACTGCAAAGCGTTTTACCTGGTAGGCTAGGCAATAGCCAAAGCAACCCAACCCACGTGCTCTCTCTCTTTCTTTCTTGATTCTATTAGGAAATCAAGCCAGAAACGGTGTCGTTTTCTCGGAACGTTACATCGCGCTGCGTGCGGCTGCGGTGCTAGGAGAGAAAGAGAGAGAGGAGGGTTGTGATGTGGAAACGTTGATCCCAAATGCACCCGTACAATCGGCTACCGAGCAGCGGGCACTCGACACCGTCGCCGCCGCCGTCGCCGCTCCGGTCGCCGAGGCTCCGCCACGGGCGGTCTAAGACCGGGCGGTTCTCTCCAAACCGGGGGGGCGGTCGGACCGCAGCGCAGCGGCTCAGCTGGATGTTTCTATCCGTCCTGCTCCGACGACAAGGCGTTTTCCTCTTCGCTCCTCTCATATACATCTCTGGCATGCTGCTTTACATGGGAACCGCTTCCTTCGACGTCGTTCCGGTTATAAAGCACCGTCCCGCGCCTGGCTCTGTCTACCGTAGCCCTCAGCTGTACGCTAAGCTTCACCTCGAAATGGATTCCGACAATTCCTCCGTCGATGCGGTTCGATTCATTTTCAAATCTCTCTGGATTTTATTTTTCGCCGGATTTTGGTGATTTGTGATTTGTCAGGTTATTCTGACGGAGTTCGTTTTAGTTTATTTTATTTTTTGATTGGAATCGAGTTTCGACTCGTTGTCTTTTTTAATGTAGGTTTAGCCTTTGCGTTTTGTGTCTCGATTTGTTGCTGGTTGTGCATCTTGCATTCGAATGTGATTAAATTGCTTGTGGAAGAGCTTTTGTGCTCTGTGATGCGTTTAATGGTCAGATTGTTTGCCAGGTCTGAATACAGAGGATGGGGTAATGTGAGTAAGCGATTGGTCAAATCCTTTAGAACTGCATGATTGCGGATTTTGAATAGAGGAAATTGGTTCTAATTGTCAAAGCTGCTTGTTGAGCTACCTGTGAGGATGTGGGGGTTATATCGTTTTAGGAGTTTTGTTCACTGAGTATGTATTAGTCTTGCTGCATATGTTTCAATTTGACCTAGCATATTCCTTTTAAAAGCAAACTAATCTTGACACCCGACTTTCAAGGGATTCCTTTTGGATGATAATAATCATTTCCGAAATAAACAAAAGGGATTTCTCTGTTGACATGCTTATGAATTCATGCATTCATTTGGACAGAATTTCACTTTTGGTGGTAATATTTTGCGAAAGGCAGTCTGCTATGTTCAAGGTCATACTTCCTGGGTTTGAGAAGATATCAATTGACGAATAAGCTAGGAGAGGACAGAGCTTAATATTGTTAACCCATGTTTTATTTGAATTTAATGATTGTTTGTAATATTGGTCAGAAAATTTTCTTTTAAAATTTTTAATTCTTTCTTGATGCCCCGGTTCTAAAATTATGTATTTTATGAATGTCTTTTAGTTCTTGTGAAGATAGTTTCTTTATTTTCTTTTATAATGACCATTCTCTAGCTATTGGAGGATATTTGATTCTGACCGTCCATCTTTATATTCTAATTTGTTGGTTTCTTCCACAGTACTTTTACGAATCTTTATACTTTGCTGGTTTAGTTTGTTTTTTGGTTCTAGATAGACACATTCAGTGACAAGCTCATAAATTTCCTTTCAGATATCAACAATATGGAAGATTCCCTACAAAGGTGGTGAGTGGAAACCATGTGTGAACCGATCTTGTGAAGGTATGAGATGAGCTCTACTGATGGACAGTAAATGATGACATTTTCATTTTTATCTTAATTTTTTGTTCTGGTGTATAATTTGTTAGTGCTTTTGGTACCATTGATTTTTCTTTTCATTGTTACCCATTTAGTTCCTTTGGTTGCAGCTTAATGTTTGCAATTTTTAGGATATATTTTGTTAGAGATATGACATGAAGCCATCCATGACATGGCATACGTGTCCATCTAGTCTTGATGTTGAGGGCCATCTATAGATGTCTATACTTGCAAACTTCATGCATCAGTGCCCCAGTCCTACGTGTGAGGGTTTGTGTTAAGTTCCCTTACATTTAACTCAGAAAATGGCCAAAATACTCCTTTCAAGGTTTGGGCGATTCTTTTTCTTGAGTTAGGTTTGGGAGTTGAGTTAGGTCCAATTTATTTTTAATATGGTATTAGTCCCTACTACCAGATTGTTGTGAGTTTTATCACTGCTGCTCCTATTCTTCTCATTAAAGTTGAATTTAAGTGATCATGTTGCTATCCCCGCTTTAAGCCTATTGGTCTCTTGTATGAGGGGCATCTTTGAGATATAATACAAAACATTGACGTGTCTTCACCAGCTTAAGCTTCTGTGTGGTTCATTATATCGTTTTACCTCAAAAAATGGTTTGTCATCTCTTGGGTGTTCTGCTCCAGTTGTTTCCACTGTCAGGGTCTTGTTTTTCCTGTTATTTGGAGATTGGAAGCCATGCTACATTCTTGAGTCTTTAAAAGCTTTTTCGTCATGTATAGCCTTTTCTCTTTTGAAGGGCATCTTTTTCTTACCCTTGTATGATTTTTTTCTTATCTCTAATAATTTTCCCTTTTCTATCTAAAGAACAAAACATTGGGTAATAAAACCTTTTGTTGAAGCACTGAGTTGTCTTTAATTTATAAAGTGGACCATTCTTGTTAGAATTCCTCTGTTGGTGTTGGTCATTGCTGTGTGTGTGCGGAATCATGTCTCTAACTTCTGCAGTGTACTGTGTTGGGTTAACTATGAATGTACATTTCTTTTATTGTTGATAGCCCTACCTGAATCAAATGGATACATATACGTAGAGGCTAATGGTGGCTTAAATCAGCAGAGGACATCCGTAAGTGTTTTCTGTTCATTCTGTTTTTCCTTATATTCAAAGTGTGCTTAATGTGCTTTTACTCAACTCATATTTTGTGAATGATACCAATTTTTTACAGGTATGCAATGCTGTTGCAGTGGCTGGATATCTCAATGCTACGCTTGTAATCCCCAACTTTCATTATCATAGCATATGGAAAGACCCTAGGTTAGTTATGCTATCAATTAAGTTTTTCTGAACTAGGAGAATCTAGTGTTTTATGATGGCATAAGATCAATACCTCTTAGACTGTTAATCCAATTATGTTATGTATTTTTCTCATGCTATTGTTAAAAAAATTAATTAAAAAAAATGTTTAGAGATATGGAGAAACCACAACTACAAGAGGATAATACATCCTCCAAAACAGGAAAATTGGAAAACCTATATCCAACAAGAGATATTATAATTTATAAATTTTTAATAAAGTCATTTTAAACTGCTAGCTTAGATTTTCTTTCATGTTAATTATGTTGTAGAAACATTTAAATAGTGAAATCTTAATATCTTTGCTAATGGTTCTTTTAATAACGGATATTAGTCTGTTTTGTCAAATGGAATATTATGCATTTATAGTAGTACTTTATAAACTTGGTTACTGTGAGTTTCTTTCTTGATGCTTTTATGATTTTGATCAATGTATTCTTTTTGAAACAGTCTAAACTTATATATATGTAATACTTCATGTGTCCAGCAAATTCAGGGACATTTATGATGAAGAATTTTTTGTGAATACCTTGAAAAATGATGTGCGGGTGGTTGACAAGATACCTGAATACCTAATGGAAAGATTTGGCAGCAACATGACAAACGTTCACAATTTCAGGATCAAGGCCTGGTCATCTATTCAGTATTACAAAGATGTGGTACTCCCTAAGTTACTTGAAGAGAAGTGAGTATATGGTGCTCGTTGCATAAATTATTTCCTTATTCTCATTGATATGAATGGTTATAATTAAACAGTTTGGAGTAGTTGTTAGTTTTCCAAGGTATACCAGTGTAGAAAGTAGTTCGTATATGTTACCTCCGGTTTTATGATATATTTGGCTTCATTCACAGCTAGGAATTATGACTATGTTTTGAGCTGATGTTCTTTCATTGTTTTCTGTCATGGAAAGGAAGGTGAAGGGCCCATATGTTTGGGTATCTCTAGCCATAATTTATATTAATATATATTTTCCTTCTCGTCAGTTATCTTTTCGGATTACTGTTATGAGAGGAAGAGTCTTAAATTATATGACTTTAACACAATGAAGTTCCATCTTTACTTGATTTGGTTGGGACATATAAAACCATATATATATTTTACTGTAAAATTGTTGCATGAAATATGTTTATTGTCTTGATATAAGGAGTCTTGGATATTGAATTGAATTTTGTTCATGCAGGGTTATAAGGATTTCACCATTTGCAAATAGATTGTCATTTGATGCTCCTCCAGTTGTCCAGCGGCTTAGATGCCTAGCAAACTATGAGGCTTTACGGTTTTCAAGTCCTATATTGTCCATAGGTGAAGCTTTGGTTGAAAGAATGAGAAAACACAGTGCCATTAATGGTGGTAAATATGTATCCGTACATCTTCGTTTTGAAGAGGTTTGTTTTGATCAGATATGAATGTTATTAATTGTGAAGGTTAACATCTTATCCTTTGTTGCAACTGATGCACATGCTTTCCCATGGGCAGGATATGGTTGCTTTCTCTTGTTGTGTTTTCGACGGTGGAAAACAGGAGAGAGAAGACATGATTGCAGCTAGAGAAAGAGGTTGGAAAGGGAAATTTACAAAACCTGGACGAGTTATACGTCCAGGAGCAATCAGGATCAATGGGAAGTGTCCCCTTACCCCATTAGAGGTAAATAGTCTTCTTAAAGCTCTAATGATGTGAGCCTGTGTGAAGAGGATAAATATTCAGGGAGTACTTCTTTCATTTGAGAAGTTGTTTGTCTGGCTAGAAATTTCCTAATTTCTTGAAGTGCTCCTTTTGAAGCAAATTTATTGGTCTTTCTCGAATTCGATTGTTTTATTCAAAATCAATGCCTTCATCCATTTCTTCAGGTTGGCCTTATGCTGAGGGGAATGGGTTTCACGAAGAACACTTCTATCTTTTTAGCATCTGGGAAAATATATAATTCGGAGAAAACTATGGCCCCGCTACGCGAAATGTTTCCTAATTTACATACTAAGGATACCCTGGCTTCTGAAGAGGAGCTTGCTCCATTTAAGGTTTACATTTGTACTCTTACATTATGTTATTTGAACATTTCATTGGTTTAGTTCTATGATTTTGACTCTAGTTACTTCTTCTAGAGTTATTCTTCCAGGATGGCTGCTATAGATTACACTGTTTGTCTTCATAGTGAGGTGTTTGTCACAACTCAGGGGGGCAACTTCCCTCATTTTCTGCTAGGTCACAGAAGATACTTGTATGGTGGACATGCTAAGACAATTAAACCTGATAAGCGGAAGTTGGCATTACTGTTTGATAATCCCAATATAGGGTATGTTTTGTTGCATATGTTATTCAGTTCAAAATTTTGAGGATACAATAAATAAGATGAGCTTACTACACAAAAAAATTCCCCTTCCCATTTGTTTTGTTGATATTGAAATTAATTATAGTTACAATGGGATAAGTGACATCAAGACAAGGTTATTTTGAAGAAAACATCCTTTTATTGAACTGGAGAAAATTTACTTGGAAAACTATTTAGGAGTTAAGACACTTAGAATTTTGATTGTGTTCAACGAGGTTTGTCTTAGTAAAACGTTGAAGATATTTTGCTAAACAGAAAGTATCTAAATACCCCTGATCTACTTTCCTTACTTTCCAGATGGAAAAGTCTTAAGCGACAACTGCTGAGCATGAGGTCACATAGTGATTCGAAGGGGGTTGAGCTCAAAAGACCAAATGATTCTATATACAGCTTTCCGTGCCCAGATTGTATGTGCCGTGCCAACAGAACTGATGATTCAAGATCTTCATCGGCAACTTGATATACTCAGAATTCGATGGGTGTTTCCGCAACCTACAATTTTGTGAGCATGCCTTGCTGCTGACTGTATTTCTGAAATTGTGATTGTTTCATTTTTTTGCCCTTACCATCTGGTGGGAGGGGCAGAGTCGATTTTGGTGGGTGAAAGGATTTTGTTGAAGGATTATATACTTGGATTGAATGTGAAGGGAGTGGCATCCTTTTTGTACATGATGCCAATTGAGAAGAGAGAATGGCAAGGTTTCCTTTGCAGGAATCTCACCCAGAACACTGACAGAGCTGTTTCGTATAGTAATGAGCACCTGCTGCTGTATCGAACAAGTTGTTTAAAGAGCCAGAGGACAAACTCGTGTTCCTTCACACCCTGCCTGTACATTACCCGGAGTACGATATTGATGTGTCAAGGCTGTAGCATGCTCTCTGTACATTTAACTAAATTCAGGGTGTACCCGCCATACTATATTATTCTCCCGTTTTAGATTTTTTCCCACTTTCTCACTTTGTTCCTGTTTTCATTTTTGTATTTTCTTTACCCTCATATTGAGGTCCCCATTGTTAGCTATTAGGTGTATGGCTGGTTGTACGCATTTGTTATTCTTTTTCATTGGTGCCCCATTGTTTTAGTGATGATACCAGTGAATGTAATTAGTTCACTATTCATACTCCAGGCCAGATCACCCAACTGCTGCACCAAAAATACCCTCCATTTAATCACACAACATCACATTTGGTAAAAGTATTTCCTCTCATCTTGGTTCACAACAATGGAATCTCATTGGATGCAAAGTTGAAAGGGGTTTAAAGAGTTTTTCTCAAGTCTTTATATTTTTAGTGCGTAAACTTTACTTTTAGAAGTAAACTCCTTGAAACCAGACCAACAATCTGAGTCTGTATTATTAATCTACGCTCATATTAATAATACACGTATGATCATATTCTCCTTACAAAAACTATAAAACTTTCTATTAAACTACGTTCAACATTTAGTAATTATCACGTCTTTATTAGTCATGTTTTTATTATAGAAAAAATAACACTAATATATGATTCAAACTTTCTATTTTTGTTTTTTCTTTATTAATCTAAAATAATTCATAACTTATTTTAAAGTTAATTAATTGCGTATTATACACTAACAATAATATTATTATATTTACTTAGCCATAAATATTGCCTTACAAAGTCCTAATATAAGTAATATTTGAATGATGTCTTAGTAATATTTCAAAATTGTTTATATTAATAATACCACTGACAGACATAATAGATAAAAAAAAAGAGAGATTATCTCATCCTTAAGTTGAGGACACAAAAATACAAACAAAATCACCTCAAAGTCCCACACTTGTAAGAACTTGATTGAAAAAGTATAAATGAGTGGCAGTTCTAAGATATGATTGGTTCACTAATTATAGATTTATTATACAATTTTATCCCTAAAATAACTTGAGGGTTAGTATCTTTGTAAGCACTCCTATTCTCGGTTGTCAACTAGCAAATAAGATAAGGCAACGGCACCAGAGTTACAGAAATTGGAGCATAATAATTCTTGAAGTCAAAGAAGTTGGAATTCAAAAGTCTTAACAATACTATCTTAATCTATAACTAATTATATTAAAATAGATTTTTTTTCCTTAATTATTATTTTAAAAATTAATTATTTTATAAATAGTTGTTTTAAAAATTCTTTTTATTTTTAAGAGTTATTTTAAAAATCTCTTTTATGTATATATTTTATTTTTTTAATTTTATATTTAATAATTATTTTAAAAATTAATTATAAAAGTAAATATTATTAATTTTCATCCAAAATCTTTAGGAAAGTTAAAAAATATGAACACACTCATACGATCGCGCCTGTATTTGTTTAGTCTTTTGTAAAAGAAATTACTAACATTGTCATCTACTTTAAAGAAGTGCTTATTTTATTTTCTCTAATGTTTACCCAATTTAACTTTTGAAAAGTGATTATTATTTTCACATGAATTCTCAAAAAAATTTCTTTTTCTTTTATTTAAATAGTCTAGAAAAAGGTTAGTTAAAACACATGTTTTAATATATTTTAAATGTAACAAAACACGTAAGATGATTCAAAATGTGTAAAAAATAAAATTTAAAAAATTTAAGATTAATACGATATATGATATTAAATTAAATTTAAAAGGAGTTGATAAGATAAAATGATCGAAGTTTGACTTTTTAAGAAGGGGTGCATCTTATATAATAATAACCCATGGGTACCTAAGCAAGTACATTTTAGGACGATACTAAACATCGAATCCTTAATATTCCAGTGTCAAAGCAAATCACTACACAAGATGACTAAGCTTAGTTCCGAGCAGCTTCAATTCTTCAACTCTCAAGGTAACCTTTTTGGTCGTTAGCATAATTCCTAACCTCAACCAACCTAATCTCAAATTTTCAGGTTATCTTGTGATCGAATCGTTTGCGAGTGGGGATGAGATCGAGTCCATGATAAAGAGGATGGAGCAGTTGGTGGATAAGTTTGATTATTCTTCCACCGCCTCTATTTTCTCCACCAAGAACCAGGTTACCTCCAACATTTTGTGTTTTCATTTTAAAATTGGAGTTTTTTTTTTTCTTATCTTATTATTCCTCTTATTCGTGCTCTTTTTTTCCTTCAGCAACAGTTGACTGATGATTACTTCTTCGATAGCGTGGAAAAGGTTTCTTTTTTCTTTGAGGGTATGAACATAAATTGATCTTTTCTGGTTTTGAGTAACCGGGTTTCTTTTAGTTTAATATTTTTCTGTTTCACTTTTGGTAGAAAAAGCATTTGGTGATGATGGTAAACTAAAGCAGCCCAAGCAACTCTCTATTAATAAAGTTGGCCACGGTGAGCCTTTTATACTCTGATATTTTATCTCACTTTTTAGTAGAAATAAACCTTAGATGCAATTTAATTCTTTTATGCCTTTGGTGTCGTATATCAATCTGAATTAGAGTTTTACTTTAGTGATCCACAAAATAAAGGGTTGTATTGAAGTTCAACACTGGTCACAGAGGTGAAACTCTAATTCTGATTGGAAACAACACAAAGAACATCTAAGAAACTGCATATAATGTTTGTAAGTAGAGATCGGGTTCTCTCTGTTCACATAATATATAGTTGAATTAATTAGTTTATGACAGTGGGGACCTGCTTTTGTGCTGTTGTGCTGATTGGTGAATGAAAGCGTGAACTGTGAAACTAGCATTGTTCCTTTTAAATTAATTCAATTTTCTATGAATTGGGTATGCTGTTGATTTGTGCAGGTCTTCACGAGATTGAGCCGGCATTCAAGAAGTTTTCTTCTTCTGAGAAAATTTCAAGTTTGATGTACTCTTTAGGTTACAAGAGGCCTGTAGTTATGCAGTCTATGTATATATTTAAGGTACAATTTTGCTTTTCTGGGACATCTAGTGGTTATAACTCAAGTTCAATGCTGTATGTTGTGGCATTATGTATGAGCAAGAGCAATAGATATGTGAACTGGTTGAAGTTTGTGTATGTTCATCTAATTTCCTTGTTTGAGGGGTAAGGGAGTTGTGTGATTTAGTTTTTATATTTGTTCTCCAATTTGAAAAATGAACTTTCTCCACTTTAATATTGTTACCTGTGTCACTTGCTTCTTGGATTTGCAATCAAACTAACAAATGCTTGAATAATGCTCAAAAACTGTTGTGTTGCAGTGGTTTATTGCATAGAAAATTCTGGTATTGAGTCATTCACCTGAGAATATAACTTACATATCTCTTCCAAGATGGCATATACCTTGTTTAGTTTTTAAGGAATATTGAATATGTGTATTGGTGATATTCAAAATTACTAAAATATACTTTTGGATTTACCGTTTTAGTTTGTTTCTTGTTTCCATACTTCTAAATTTTGATATTATTTTATGGTCTTTTGTATACATTATGGACATATTTTAGGATGGTTATTTCAATACTGCTGTGGTTTGAACCTGACCACCGGGCCGTTTGTCTTATACGTAGTTAACATATTTACTGGTGTTTCATATGCATGCTGTGATATTTCTTTTTAAAATACATTAAAATGAATGAGCAGAACCTCGTGTTTCTTTAGTCTCATCTGAATTAGTTCATTTATATACTTTACTCAGTTAACTGACTGATGGAAGCTGCTACTCTAGTTTATTTTATGCAAGAATTTGCTTGTTTTAGGTATTAGATGTTTCAAAATGTGGCATAATAAATTTATGGATGTGGTTATGTGCAATTTTTATATGGCCAAATACATATCTAGGTATAGAAATATTTGATGCCTGGTCAGTATTAACTGATCATGAAATTTTTATCATCAGCAACCAGGCATTGGGGGTGAAGTAGTGCCACACCAGGATAACTCGTTTCTTTATACTGAACCACAAACGTGCACAGGGTTGTGGTTGGCTCTAGAAGATGCAAATACATTAAATGGTTGCCTCTGGGCAATTCCTAGATCTCACAAAAGTAACTTTTTCTTACCTTTTGGTTTATTTCCTTTGCTTGGTTCATATGCTCTAACCTTTTGTGCTCTATGCTTGCTATAGATGGGCTGGTTAGAAGGTTCTTGAGAGATGAAGATGGTGTCAAATTTGATCGACCTTCACCATCTTATGATAAAAAAGATTTTGTTCCTATTGAAGTAAAAGCTGGTTCTATGGTTGTCATCCATGGTGATCTTATCCACCAAAGGTATGTTGAAACTCTTCTCTCCAGAAGATGTGTATATCATGAAGTATAGAAAGAAATTTGCCTTTGGAAGTGTCTTCCTGATAATTTATCCTTCTATCTTTTCTATATGAATAACAGCTTTGAAAACCAGTCTCCAAAATCAAGGCATGCCTACAGCTTGCATGTGGTGGACACAGTGGGCTGCACATGGGCACCAGAAAATTGGTGAGTTTAGATCATGGGTAGAATTTGTTTATCACCATTTTTCCACCTTTAGGAGTTTAGTTCTCATTTCTTAGAAAGCCTTAGAAAATGAACTTTATGCTTAAATCAATATTACAAATCCCATTTATATCCTATAATCTGGTGATATTCATTGTCTATGTGTGATCTCTAATACACATTCTTCGCTTTGATAATCTCAACAAACCTTGTACTGATACTATCTTAAAATATGAATTTTACATTTGAGCTTAGAAAACCAGTGTAAAATGAGTTTTGCGTCCACTTATATATTATAACTTGTACATATCTCTTCTCTAATCGATCTGAGATTACAATAGAAAAGTTTATTAACTAAAAGATATTCTCTTATTTATTTGATCATATTAACAATTCAACACTTACTTTGCCTTGATTAAATCTTTAAGATTTTCACTGGTTCAAATTTTCCTGAGTTTTTGCGTTTTAAGTTTTTCTGTCTTCTACTTCTGGTGGAGTTCGTTGGCATTGCCTTAATTCTTGTGTTGCTGCTTGAAATTTTCTGGGTAAGTTTATTAATATGAATTTGTGTTAAGATGAGATATAACATCTTTGGACTTTTTTCTTGTGCCATTAGTGCTAAGTCTTCCTTGATTCCAATAATTAACACTTGAAACTGCAAAAGAAATGTTTGTTTTATGATAAAGTTGACTTACTAAGGACACTCACTACTGTACATAGTAATTTGGACTTTGCATTTTTTCATAATTCTGGGTGGATTTTTCTGAACACATACTCTTTTCTGTAAAATTTTGTTTCAGGATCAGACGAAAAATGGAGCCTGAACCACTCTTTGTAAGCTGACTTTCTGTCAAATTCTCTTGCAATATAAAGCATTGTAACAATGTCAACCTTCTTCTGGTTGCCACTCAACACACTACATTCAACCTCTTTCCTTTGCTTTGGGATATGAATAATAACAAAGTTATACCAATAGCTTTAACAAATATATTATTTCCCAGTAATATTTTTTTTTTTTATAATTTCAGTGTTTTTTTTATGTAGTTTAAATTATATACACTAAGGGTAATTTTATTTTATTTTTTACATGGACATCTAATAGGAATTCATCTTATAGCCATTAGTTGGAATTCAAGCCTGATAATTGTATTTCTTAATTTTTTATAATAACAAATACAATTTAAAGTTTAATATAACTATTATCACACCATAACACATATCCAAACAAAAGTATGAAGAGTAAAATTATAATAAAAAAAAATAGTTGTGCAAATGATCTATCTATTAATTATTATAATTATACAGTAAGACAGATAAAACTCAACCTTATTGTTAAAGGTTACAAATATATACTATTGAATAGATGTCATAAACAACTTAAACTTTTACCATGTGGTTACAGATTTTTTTTTTATTGTGATAAATATATACAAATTAAATTACTTTTTTTTCTTGTTTATTTTTTGATATTTCACTTATAATTACATTTGTTTTTTATTTTTGACAAGAGTATAAATGGTAAACAAATAAATGTAATCTTTGAAGATTTAAAGCAATAAACAAATAATGCTTTTTTCTTATAAATGTAATAAAAAGAAAAAAAGGTATGAGTATCTTAAAATATTGGTTAAAATAAAATTAAAATATTAATTAGCAAAATCATTTAGTAATTTTGACCGTTAAAATTTTTAGAGAAATTCTGGTTTTGATTTTTATTTTGGACCAAATTAAACTATTCCCTTTATATTCTTTTTAAAGATCAACTCCTTTCCATGGATTTGAACTCATAAATTTGTGATGTTCATTTATTTAAAGGCATATTTTGTAATCTATTATTTTAAAAATACATTAATTTAAGTTTTATATTTTTTATTCTAGGATTTCAGAGTATAATATGAAGCTTTAGATATTAAATGGATAAACCCGCCGTACTTATTTCATGTTTTATTTTATTGATTGGATCAGATTCATATTTAAATAATTAAGTCTATAAAGATTTTAGGTTAGGAAAAAATAAATATAAATCTATTCTACACTATGTGAGTCCAATATTGTATGAAAACCACCTTATTTTAAGCAGTTTAATTACTTTTTTTTTTTGCATAATTCTTTTTTGCAATTCTTTTCATAAATATTCTCTCTCTTCAACATTTTTTTATATTCTATTTGTGTTTAATGAAAATACTTAAAAAATTCATAAAAATAATATTTTATTAATATATAACTATATAGGGTTATCTCTAATAACGCCGTTAAACAACATTATTTACAAAATTTCCTTTAGTGAGATTAATTTTAAAAAGAATGGTTGTCAATAAATATTTTTTTTTACATTGTCCAAGAGAAATATTAAAGAAGCAAATATTTCAAATAAGCCAGGTTTATAGATCCACAAAAATTAAGTTAAATACATAAATAATCTTACTATCAATAATTTCTTGTTTAAATCTGCGTGATATTAAAAAATAAATAAAATTAAGATAACCTACTTATTTAATCATGTTGGAGCTATAATTCAGATAAGTGGATTTTTAGGGAGTTAGTTTCATGTTTTAATACCTAACGAATTAGAAAGCAAATTTTATAAAAATTCTGACGGTGCACTGTAACTAAGCAAATTTTATTATAAACTATCTATGATGGTTTTTAGTGCATTTTTTCTTTTATATTAGTAAGTTCACTAAATTTCAACCATTTAATTATTTTGTTTAATGAATGTCTATTGAATCACTAATAAAGACACTCTGTAGAACATTTTCTGTCGTCTTTACTACAATTAGGACAGACATCCTACACAATTGATCAATTTTTCTAATTGTATTATCACATAACTAAATATGTTATTAGGAAATTTCTTTCTTTAAACCATTTTTAAACTTAGTCATCAAGTGATACTTTTGATTGAACTTAACTCAATGTTAATTAAATATTAAGTTCATGAACTCAATCCAATCCATTAGTTATATAATATATTTTAAATTTATTATTTGTACATGTAAGCATGGGTTTTCAACCTATGTTCTTTCAAACTCTAGACTCTTACGTCATATTATTATAAAATTAACTTTCTCTCTAATTTCTGATTAAATAAAATAGAAAAAAGTTTATATTTTATTTTTAAGAAGTTATTCTTATAAACCAACAATTCTTCTAAATGTCAAGAAAAATAAATTTATAACTTATTTCAATCCAATGATAAAGATATTTCTATATCTTGTTATTTGTTTAAGATTTAATTTAATTTGTTCAAATGGATTATTTAATCAAAATACACTCATGTTACAAAATTTTGAAAGCATATATCAAAATGTATTATTACAAGGAAAAAACATACTTTTAAAATTGTGAAATAATTTATATTTTTCAGGTAACTAGATAGCTATTCATCATTTTAATTCAACCCACATTAATTTGCTTAGATTTGGTAGAAAAATGACAATTATCTACGTCAAATAATTTTAATTGGATTGAGTAACTGATTTTGATAAAATCCCATCAAATAGTTTATGAAAATTTCTTTATCTTAATCTTACTCACACTATTATGATTGTCACCAAGGGTTTTGTACATGATGATGATGGAGGAGCAAAACCAAATAAGAAAATTTCTTTATATTAATCTTATTCACATTATTATGATTGTCACGAAGGGTTTCGAACATGATGATGATGATGGAGGAGCAAAACTTAGCAATTATCAATTTCTAGAGATTTTCTTATGATGTATTATATGCATGCAAGCATGGACCATGTTTATGTGCTTCTTCATACTCTCATAAATAAAAGGTTTTACACATCTTCCTATTTACTTTATTGGATAAAATACAAATACACAAGTTTTGGGATTGAAAATATGGTGAAGTGATATTATTATTCAAAAGAAAAATTACATAGCAACTAGTGAGTTTTGTTTATCTTTATTTATCATATATCAATAAACTTGGAAATTGATGTTGAAATAGAAGCTTTGACTCATTATCAATCCCAAAAGCATTATTGACAAGTACAATGTGTTAGCAATACCAAAAATTGGTCAGTAAATGGTGTTTAACGACGAACTACAGAAAGGTAAAAATTCATTGGTAAAGTGGTTGTTGGTGAATTATATCGACGAACGTAGAAATTTGTCGGTTGTGGAAGTCATGATGCTTGTGATGGTGGTGGTTGTCACTATTGTCCTCTTCGTCGACGTCGTCCTCGTCTTAGTCCTTGTCGTCACTATTGTCCTCACCCTCATCATTATGAAAGTGGTAGTGGTGGTGGTTGTAGTTGCCGTTGTATTACCGATAGATATTGAGCGACAATAACAACCAACAATAAAATATGTGATTGAGTCTCCTTTTTCTTCCTCCTCTTCCTTTTCTTTTTTCTTTATTTCTTCATCTTCTTCCTCATATCCTCCTTGTCACTGTGCCACCAGTGCCACCTCCAAGTCATTCTTATCCTCCTATTTGTCTTCCTCTTTCCTCTTCTTCCACCTCCACCTAAGCGTCACCGATGATCATCGACGTCATCGATGAGCCTATGGGTCACCACAAACCCATTGTCGCATCACCACCAAGCCACTATGGTCACCACCTATTGCGTCCTCCTCCCCTTTTTCCTCCAACTCTTCATCCATCGGATTGAGTGGGAATTTGTTGCCCAAATTGCCATCAGATTTACCAACGAAATGATATCGTCAATAACTATGATAATAAGTTACCGATGAAAATATCAATCGATAATAAGAATTGTAATTTACTGATGAACGCTACCAACGACTTTCACCATCAATAATTGTGATGATAAGTCTCTAGTGCAAAGAAGGGTTTCCATACCAATTTTTTCGACATTGTACTCTGGTTCTACAACCGAGTGTAATCATGCAAAGTAAAAAAGGGGGCTTTTGGCTTCAGTTCCTAACTGAAACCTAAACTTCTATAATAGGCTTCGCTTGGTAAGACAGTTGAACCCTAAAACAATTCAAAAAATATTGAAAATAAAAAATAAAGGAATAGGCTTCAGTTCTGGAAGTCAACAAAAGCCCATTCTCTACATTTCAAAAATAATTCAAATTTATTTAAATCAAAAGCGGGGGAATAGGCTTTAGGTGTGGGAATAACCAAAGTTTATACAAACATATGCTTCAATTATTTGGGAAACTGATGCCTATTCTTTATCATTTCAAAAATAATTCAAATTTATTTAAAACCAAAAGCGAGGAATAAACATCAATTTTTGGAATGATTGAAGCTTATTCTACTTTCTATATGCTTCGGTTTGTGCTATAACTGAAGCCTATACAATTTTTTTAAAATATTGTTTTCTATTTATATAAGGAACCTGGACAGAAACAAAAGAAACCAAATACAACCAAACACAAACAATATACAACAATATATAGATAAATTTTTTGAATCAAAGTACTTTAGATATTGTACAAAGTATATGTTACATATAATTATTACAAAGTATACTAGATTAGACTATTATACAATTTTACTATGTAGTTGGCACAAGATTGCCTTACATACACTATTAAACCCTTGTGCATGGGTGTGGGATTGCTGAATGTTTGGACAAAATACAAATAATTTCAATTAGTACATAAAAAGACAAAAAATTGCAAAGTACATTGAATCAATTAAATTATTATCGGTTTCCTATGACTTGTAATACGAACACAAACAATGGTTGCTATCCATTGCATAACATAGTAACCACACTCAAAAGAGCCAATTTGTTTATTATACTACAAATATATCAACATAATTATAAATAATTGAGGAAAAAAATCAAATAATTATAATTGGACCAAAATAGCTAAACTTGAGGGACAACCATTGTAGCTTTTTAGTTGTAGCAGTTGATCTCCCTCCCAACATGCTACATGTCCAACATGTGCACTATGAAAAATGGGAATTAGTTAGGATACATTTATATAAGAAAGAAAATTCATTTACCTTCCCTAATTTGCAATTCACAAAGTTTAAACATTCAATGGGACACTCATACCAGTCTGTGAATGAGAATGTTATAGTTGACATTTTGTGTTTGATCTACAACCAAATATTTAATTGAGTCAAACTATAAAAATATCCTCTGACCCCTAACCCCAAAGAATATTTGTTCACAATTTCTTAATCGCTTTACAATGTGCTTTGGAAAGGATAAATAAAATAATGGAATAGATGAAATAACCAAATTAATAAGACATACACACCCAACAAAGGTGAGTGTTCTACCCTTTCATCTAGATAACTAATTTCTTACTTTACCCACTACCTCATCCCAAAACTGATTTTTCCTTGAATTCCCCCCAATAGGCACGCCAAGCTATTTGAGTGGGATCTTCATATAGCTAATTCAGAATCACTGAAAAGTTATCCATTTCCACCTTTAGTATCCTTATAACACCTATCTTGCTTTTAAGGTAACTAACCCTAAGTCTATAGACTAACTCAACACCTCAAGATGCTTTTATTACCATAATATTGTTAGTCTTAAGATGACATTGAAAAAGCGTATCATCTGCAAATTACAAGAAGTTAACCTCAATTTCATTGTCTCCAACTCTAACACATTCAAGTAAATGTTTAATAGTCGCTTGTCTCACTAACCTTGCTAATCCCTCCACTACTATTAGGAAAAGGAATGGTGCCATTGGATCTCCTTGTCTCAACCCTCTAGTTGGTTATCCCTCCACCACCTCTAGGTCATCCTCTTCCTCCACGTCCTTCACCTCCACCTTCTGCTCTAACTTTGGAAACCACTGCTACTGACGTCCTCCACCTACGTGTCATTGGTGATCATCAACGTCATCGATGAGGCACTACTACTTCACCACCAAGCCACCACTATCACCATCATTGCGTCATATCCTCCTCCTTTTCCTTCTTCTATTCGTATTCTTCTTTTCTTCTTTTCACCCACATCCCCTTAATTTACAAAAGAACTCCATCAGGTTGGGATAAAATTTGCCACCTGAATTGCCAACGAATTTTCCAATGGAATGATACTATCACTAATTGTGATGATAAGGTATCGACAAAAACATATGTCAATAATAAGAATTGTAATTTAGCGACGAACTATTGACTACTTTAGCCGTCAGTAATTGTGATGTTAAATTATGTACAAAAATTTCGCCAATAATATTAATTATAACTTTTTGACAAATTTTTTTCACAAATGTTATAAACAATTTTGGTTCCAACAAAAAGTATGCATCAATGAAATGTGATCTCTATCGAAAAATTTGTTAATAAATTTGAATTTCTCGACAAATTTATTGTTATAAGTAATATTTTATAATAATTAAGAAAATCATTATAATGTTTATCACAAAAATTATTAACTAAATCTGAAAATTTTAAATTTTGATGAATCATTAGTTTGCTATAGAAACAAGCAAACTATATTCACCATTTTTTAACCCAACTAACTTAAATTTTACATACTTGAAAAATTTATGCAACCATATTTCCAATCACATGCAATGTTGTCCAGTGAAAAATTTTAACTTTTTTTTTTTACATTTCGAATAGTACTTTGGATTGCATTTGTAAAAGATTTTTTTTTTGTATCTTTTAATTTTTTGTATTTTTTATATTTTACATTTCGAATAGTACTTTGTATTGTATTTATAAGAAAAAAAAAACACTTCATAGTGATCTGTTTACTTATTTTTTTTCTTATAAAAAAATGATCACTATAGAAGATATTAGTATTTGATGAAGCAAGTTGAAAGAAAGTTGGAAGAAGAAAAGAAAAAGTTTAGAGAATGAGAGTATTGAAAAGAGTTGAGTTGTAAGTGAAAATAGATGAAGAACTAATAAGAAACATTGTTGTTGATTCTGTAAGAGATTGTCGGGGAAGAAGCAGCTATGTTTTATGATTCAATAGTTAATGAGTTTCCAAAGATGAGACAATGTAGACACCAGGTTGAGTTTGAGGTTGGCTATATGATATGACTACTATTTACTGTTTTAAGGGTACAAAACTATTAGTATTTATTCTACACGTGAGACAAGCAGCCATGCCTTAATTATAGGATAAAGTTTTTGCTTTACATTCAATAACTCATTCATTGTCTCACTATACTATGCTCTACACGCAAACTTCCTTTTATGACACTCACTCATGCCAAAAGCAGGGTTGGTCATAATTTCATTTCAAACAACAACAATGCTTTAGTCTATATTTTTAAAATTTAATCCATCTTATCCATTTAACCTAAAATCGATTAATCAGTCCTATCATTTGACCTAGAGAACTCATTTTTAATGGGACTCATCGAAGAACCAATGAAAACAAAATTAATGCAAAGTATTTTTCATTGATTATTTCATGTTTTTTAAACATGGATCTACGTTTTGAAGTATTTGATTTTATTTATATATAAATTTTAGAAACATGTAAAATCATTTTTAGGATTTAGTGTTATTAAGGTTATGATATTATTCTAGAATTATTTTGAACATTATTTAATAAATATTAGTTTAATCACTGTTCAAGCATTGAAGTATTATTGAACTTAAAAAAAAAGGAATGGATGACTAGTGTATTAAGATTATACGGTCATAACAACACTCTAAGTGCCATGTATATGAACCTTGTAACATGTGTTTTGTCACACTTGAAGAACTTTTCATGAGCTGAAAACCTAACACTTAACATACTGTCTAGTAGACCTTGTTTTATACATATTAAATTTAATTAAGTCGTAATGATAAATATTTTTTATACCAAGTTAAAATTGAACTTAACAATTATTTTGTCTATGTTTAAATTGTTTTTATAACACAACTTCTTTATGATTAATCCTTTTATCCTTTTAGTACGAAGGATACACTCATACTTAATAATTAATTTGCTATATCTACATATATTAATTGAATTAACATTGTGAACATCAAAATCAACATATTCCTTATCAAGCTTTCTTAATCATAGAAATAAAGACACAACTTAAAGTCTCTGTATGAAGACGTTACAAGATCAAATATTGACATATATAAAAACAACGGTCAAGTCTCAATAACTTATATAAAGAGACCAAGTTGAAGATTGAGAACTAGACGTAACTAAAAGTTAAAGTAAATCAATATAAAATTTTATGTGTATTTGATCTGTGTTTGCTAAAGGAAGTGTAGAATTGCGAAAGAGTTAAGACTATATTCAGCTTATCCTTATAAAGTTAGTTATTCTATTATGTATCGAAGATAATGTATAAGTTTTTTGGAGTGTATAAAAAATGGTGGAGAAAGAAGATAAAAGAGGGGTATGTGATGTGATGAATAAAAAAATGAAAAAGAAAATATGAAAGAGAAAGCAAGTGTATCTTCATAAATTTTTTGACCTCACTAAATCCCAGAACAATGATCAGTTTTGTTACCTCTTTCTCTATAAAAATACCTTATTAAAGAATAATCAGCAAAAAAAGACGCCTATACATATATTTATCATGCAAATAAACAAATTATATGTTGGTAACTAAACATTGCCCGTGGATGTGTTTCCCTGGCAGTGTAAAGTTTTGTAAAAAAAAAAAGAAAAAGAAAAAATTTAGAAGCATTTTATTTCCCAAAAGAGGTGTTGCAGTGGAGATGAGATTGATTAAAAGATGAAAAGGGTAGAAATGATCATGTCAGGTTGCTAAAATTGTGGTCTGGATTTTTATTTGAAGTATCATCTAACTGTACTGGCAAGCCATAAAAAAATGCAACAGATTGATTTATTATGGAGTTGCTGCCAAGAAATCATGACTTTATTTTAGGCTTCTGCAGTTACGTGAAAGTAAAACATTTTGGCTGAAATTAAAGAAGCAGACCTGTTTTGTCCTCAATGTATTTGCCCTACTTCTCTTTGTATACTTATCATAAAGTGCTTCTTATTTCTCACACAACATGATTCTCTGACTCTCTGCTTCCCATTTGTTAACTTAGTGCAACAAATTCTAACGCAAAGATTCGTTTACATTCACAAAACGGCAAGTAGAAAACTAGACAACTTACACATCAATAATATATTATATCTTTAAAAAACTCCTATCACTTTTTAACTCAAAATTTTCTACTTCGTTTAGAACGAGTTTGAGAAAATGAGCAAAGAAAACATCACATCTTAGATGATCAGAAAATGCGTGGAGTTGCTTAATTGCTTAGCAGCATTTAGATAATTCTTTTTTTCCAATTGTGGGTGTTAAACTTGTGATCGTCTGTGTGCATATATACAGTGTCAACTGTGAGGTACAAGACAAAGCAAAGAAGTACTCATATACGAAACAACAGGTCTCCTTTGTGTACTTGTAGGTTGTGTGTCTCAAACGGAGAGGAGGAGAAAGGAAGAGTGAAAGGCACTAACCACTGTGAGGGAAATAAAAGTTTAACCATGTGGTGTAGGATGAAAGAGGAGACATGGGGAAGAAGCAACTTTAATAACACTGCATCATCATCACCATCATCATTATCATCATGCTGTGTCCTTTTTTCAGAAACACACACACCTTCACTCTCCAAATCTTAGAATTCTACTCTCTCACTCTCTCTCTCATGATTTGAATACATAACTTGCTTTCTGTATTATTACTATTGCATACTATCATACATATTGGTCAACTCTTTTGTTGGTTGCTGCTCCACCTAAAGCTTTTACTACAACGTTCCCTCTCCCTATAAATACCACTCTCCCTCATCACACCCTTAACATCTTTCTCACACACAAACCCTATTTTCAAACTGCAGAAAGCAATACTATCACAAAAACCTCTTAGTGTAGATTCTAAACCTCAACATGTCTGATTCTTATGCTAGTACCTTTCACTCTCCCACTCCAAACAACACCCATGCAACCCCCAAAATCACCTCATTATGCTCAATAGCTCAACCTTACTGTATTTGCACTCACTGTAACCACATCCTCTCCTTCAACCACCATGTTGGTAAGCCTAAGTCAAATACTATAAGGGCATGTTTGGATAACCATTCTAAGCATATTTTTCTGTGTTTTTGATTTGTACAACATTTGCAACAGTGCAGTGATTATCCATACATGCATGATTCATCAAATTCTCATACACATACATGCTCATATATAGTATAGCCTTCTTAATGTGGTTAATTAGAATTGACTTGGGTATGGGTAAGAAATTTGATTACAGTTGGGATAAGCATCTATTTTCCATGTGTCCTATGGTGCAGGTAATGCAGCAGAGGAAGGGACAAATAACACAGGGTCCCATGTTCAGTCCCAGCAAAGCACAAGGTGGAGTCCAACACCAGTTCAGTTACTGGTCCTTGAGGAATTGTATAGGCAAGGAACTAAAACACCATCAGCTGAACAGATTCAACAAATAGCTTCACAGTTGCGGCAGTTTGGGAAGATTGAAGGGAAGAACGTGTTCTACTGGTTCCAGAATCACAAGGCGAGAGAGAGACAGAAGAGGCGCCGCAGGGAGATGGAGGAAAACAATGCTGCTTCTTCTAGCGAAGGTGAGAACGAAAAAGTGGTAAGAAAAGTAGTACGTTGAGGGAAATTCAAAAAAAGCAATAAGATAGAGGAAGCAGGTACATATACAGCTAGATATTATCATGTTCTAATGCCACAACGTTTTTGTGGCCTTTGGGGCTATTCAAGGTTCTTTTAGTGGTCAAAAGATTCCTATATTATGCATCACTCTTGCACTGATGATTAAAACCATGAGAGAGAGAGAGAGAGTGTGTGTGTGTGTGGTTTCTTATGATTTTTTTAGGATGCAAGATTTGACGTTAAATTTTGGGGGTGTTTGGATTTTGGCCACAGGTTTGAAAGAGACAGGTTGTGGAGTTAAAGAGACAAAGAAGTGGGCATCCACTTCAAACTGCAGTCGACATGCAGAGGTCTGTAATTACTCTTGGCTTTGTTCACGGTACTACTACAACATTTTATTCAGCTTTGTTAAGCAAAGATACCCCATAGATTATAGGAGACCAATAATAGGGTCTAATTATTTGTTCACAAGGTAAAACAAAAGATAAAGCCAAAATGAAAAATTCACTCGGTATTCACACATAACAAAGAAATAAAAGAAAACAACAAGAGCTTTTGTAACTTGGAAAAAAGGAGAGCTTCAAAAGCTGCTTTTTTTAACTTTCTGTTGGGGCTGTTTTATGCTAGATCAGTTCAGACTTTCTTGGACTTGTGAATTGAATGTGAATTCTGAATTCTCTCCAACCCATTTTCCCACCCCTCTCTCTTGTTTTAATTTTAAATTGTTTTTACTGCCATCTTTTTACTATCCGTATTTTTCTCAGGAATCTGCTGCACCGGATACAGCAGAAAAGGGCTCTAATGGGTGGACTCAGTTTGAAGAGAGAGGCATACAAGTTTTGAGGAGAAACATATCAGAAAGAAGGTTGCAATTGCAAGATAACATGGAAATGCCTTGTTTCCCTCCCACTACTATGGCAGCTCTCGCAACCTCACACAGAACACTTAACACACAACTTTTAATCCCTCAAAGTTATAACAGAGAAAGTTTAAACTACTATGATGCAGAAAATGCAGATCCTCGAACCCTCGACCTATTTCCACACAAGAGTGATGACCAAGATGGCATTTGTCTTGCTGAGAGGAAATCCATGTTCTGTGCCAGTGCTTCTATGGACACTGATATCACCTCCACCCAGTTTTTTGAGTTTCTTCCTTTAAGAAACTGAATCTGATTTTTAGAATACATATGTTGTTTAACAAAAAACAATTGGCTTTAATGAATAATATATATACATGTCTATTAGTTTCTCTTTTCTGGTTTCGTTGGGACTCGCGAATCTTTGGTTTCGTTTCTCTCTAGTGAGTCAGTGATCATGCATGTACAAGTTATACATGTGCGCGTGCATATGAACCTATAATGTTTTTGTCTTGTTGACTCTCTTACTTTTCAGTTTTTGAGGCTCTGGTTTTTGGGAAAGGCGTGTTCATCATAAACTCCATGCCTTTTGTTTGAAAACTTAAGATAGAGCTACTCACACTCTCCTTTTACGTGGACAATGATTGATTCGTTAACAAGGATTGTTGTTTTTATTCAGAACCCCTATAGTAGAGTCTCTATCTCTCGTTATCTCTGTGTCCATGTTCACATTGGGACATACACAGTGACAGAGATCTAATTGATTAGAACACTTCATCTTCATCGTATATTATAACTGATTAAGACTGTTTTACTTAATTAGTTCTAAGTAGTTTGTTTTGATTAGTTGTTCTAGATCTGGTGTATACATTGTCGATATATATAGAAATGTATGTGATTCTTAGATGTGTATTCTTAAAAGTTTAGAAAAAACAAAAAAGACAGCTAAGTTTTTAAAGCAAGGAACAGCTATATACTGACAAGCTTAGTATACTAGGTAGTTATCTAGTGTGTTTAAATTCCTTAATTACAATTATTTCATATATAGAATTAACTGGAGATTTATATAAGTTCCTTGGTATATAAATATCATACAATTAACTAAGATTACCTAATACCATGGCCATCTTCGGAACCAAACCAAAATGTGTTAACTTGTTGTATATACTGATATCAGCTAGAAAATACGCGATACACATATATATATATATATATATATATATATATATATATATATTTCATG